>ENA-ORDI01000756-ORDI01000756.1-marine-metagenome-genome-assembly--contig:-NODE-756-length-20433-cov-3.836657_pt1 | contig 20433 bp, 18 predicted proteins | sample MGYA00248628_ERZ508525 | MGnify/ENA primary metagenome ERZ508525 (study PRJEB26195, sample SAMN05422138) | marine metagenome | isolation source: East of Porto Seguro, South Atlantic Ocean | place... | reverse complement strand
TAACATTGAGAATACACGCCACAATGAAATTCAGCTTCTGGGCAACGGTGAGTGGTGTATCGAACTTGGAGGACGTGACTGCTCACTGCAAATGCATGAACAAAAATTACTCGAATTTTCCCTCACGGAGGAAATGCTGGCCGCCGCAGCCGTTGAATATGAAGCTGCTGGAAAAACCACACAGGCTGAAGTACTGCGTACTGATGCAAAAATATTAGGCTCAATGTGCAAGCAGGCTGAGGAGTTCGGAAAAGCATTGCATCTTGATTCGGTTTCGACTTTTGAATGTATAGTAGAGCAGGATGTTCATTATTTTATGGAAGTAAATACTCGAATTCAGGTTGAACATCGAGTCACGGAAATGGCATATCAGCTCCGATTTACAAATCCTGAAAATTCGGAAGACTCTTTTCTGGTAGATTCTCTTGTAGCTGCCATGCTGTTAACAAACTGTTTTGGAAAACTGTTGCCGAGACCGGAACGTTTGTCTCGTTTTGTTTCAGGCATCGAAGCCCGACTAAATGCCACAAATCCCGCGTTAAAACCTCATGCCGGTGGAATTGTCCGCGCCTGGTCTGCACCTGGCGAACACGAGGTCCGCGATGATCAAGGCATTGGAATCAGCAATCCGGACACAGGTCTTTTACAGCCCTATAATTTGGCAGGAGCCTACGATTCCAACGTTGCCCTTTCCATCACACATGGAGTTTCGCGTAAGGAAAGTTTTGAAAAGCTTACAGAAATTTTGCGTTGTATGGAGATACGAGGTCATGATTTGCATTTGAACGTGGATTTTCAATACGGCTTGCTGCATTGGTTTCTCGGCAATGACCCCATGCTCAAGCCAAACACCAGTTTTGTTTCTTCGTATCTGGCACTTGCAGGAAAAATGAAACGCATATGCGCCCAGGTAAATCTTGAAGTTGCCTGGAAAATTCAACTTGCACAAGTCCAGAATAAATATGGCAGGGAAGGCCTCACAATTTGTGAGCAAAAAATAACGCTGCTCTTACGGCCTTTGAAAAAATTATTCAGCAGGACTCATATGCTGATGGGCTGGCTCGCATTTCAAAAATCAAAAAACGATGGTAACAAACTCTCTGACATACAAAATCCTGTACATGTATTGAGTGATCTTTATCATTTCCTGCGTCTGGAGCAGCATTCCGGAATTTCACCAAGTGAACAGATTTGGACAAACGATCAAAAAATATTGGATCTTGCGTCAGCTTTTTACAGTGATTTAGCAAACAGTTTTGGAAAACCGGATATGTCTTGGTCAGAGTTGAAAAAATTACTGAATTCGAAAAAACCTCCGCTTGATTTTAATTTGGATGAAAATCCTAAATTCTGGAAGCGCATCCTTGCTGCTCACAAAGGACATCAAGTAGCCATGGAATTGTTGCGGCTTCCCGAGATTATCGCAGAAAAGGCAGGTTATTTTGAATTCCGCGGAAATGACACTTTAGATGTGGAAATTCCGGAAGAGTTTCGTAATTCTGAGTTAGCAGAGGAATTAATAGCAGAGCTCGCCCCCCAGCCTCCGGCCAATGGGAATGAAATATTAGCCTGGACAGGTGGCACATTTTATTCCCGTGAAACTCCGGATGCGGATGAATATGTCCAAGAAGGTCAGCACATTGAAGAAGGAGAAGTTCTGGGTTTATTGGAAGTGATGAAAATGTTCAACCAGATTCGTGCGGAATTTCCTGGAACAATCCGTAAAAAATGTGTGGATGCCGGTTCCGGAATTATAGTTTCGCGGGGTCAGACTCTTTTTCAGATTGATCCGGATGTACCACCAGCCACAGAAAGCGCAGAGGAGATTTTTCAAAAGCAGCAGGCGCAAACAACTTCGTTCATGCAGGATATTTTTCCTGCAAATTGACGTACTGCATGATTCAATTTGAGGTAGAAGCAAACTGCGGGAATGCTCGAGCAGGAGTTTTGGAAACTCAACACGGCAAAATCCACACACCAATTTTCATGCCCGTCGGCACTCTTGGTACAGTGAAGGGAATGACACCGGAAGAGGTATGTGAAATCGGCGCTGAAATTATTTTGGGAAATACCTATCACCTGTTTTTACGTCCCGGTGACGAGCTGATAAAAAAAATGGGCGGTCTGCACAAGTTTATGAATTGGCACGGGCCTATTTTGACAGATAGCGGCGGATTCCAGGTTTTTTCGCTGGCCAAGCTGCTCAAACTGGATGAAGAAGGAGTAGTGATCCGCAGCCATCTGGATGGTTCAAAAATCAAACTAACCCCCGAAATTTCGATTGAAATTCAGCAAAACCTGGGTTCAACAATCATGATGTGCTTTGATGAATGCTTGGAACTGCCTGCATCCCGTATTGAAGTTGAACATTCAATTGCACTGACTGCACGCTGGGCCAAGCGCTGCAAGGAAGCACAGGTGAAGACTAACGGAATTTCCGGAGAACAGGCTTTGTTTGGTATCTTTCAGGGCGGAGGTGAACTTGATTTGCGTGAACAAAGCTTAGAGCAAATTGTTGAAATTGATTTTGATGGTTATGCAATCGGCGGCTTAAGTGTCGGAGAATCAAAAGAGGAAATGTATCGCGTTGCCCACCACATCACACCAAAAATGCCCGCAGAAAAACCGAGGTATTTGATGGGAGTCGGAGATCCGGAAGATTTGCTGGAAGGAATTGAAGCCGGAATTGATATGTTTGACTGCGTATTGCCCACCCGCAATGCCCGTAACGGCTCCCTTTTTACTTCACGAGGAAAAATCAGCATCAAGCAAAACCAATATAAGGAAGATCCTGAACCGCTGGATCCGGACTGCGCATGCTCCACTTGTCAGAACTATTCCCGTGCATATTTGCGTCACCTGTTCAAATCAAATGAAATATTAGGAGTTCGTCTTAACACCTACCACAATCTTTTCTTTTACCTCACCCTTATCAAAGGAGCCCGTGCTGCGGTCAAAGATCAGCACTTTCCGGAATTCAAAAAAGATTTTCTGGAAAAATACCGCAGCGGACTTGATGGAGATTAAGCATGTGCGGTCGATTTGCGCAAATAGACAGTGAGGACAAAGTCATGAGCGCATTCGATGTTCTGCAATCAGAAATGATTCTGGAACCTCGCTACAACATTTGTCCATCTCAGAGAATTCCGGTCATAATCCAGCAAAATGGTTTTCGTACGCTTGAAATGAGGGAGTGGGGATTAATTCCTTTTTGGGCAAAAGAGCCGAATCCAATGATCAATGCACGGTCGGAAACGGCTGCGGAAAAACCTTCATTTCGTCATGCCTTCATGAAGAGGCGCTGTTTGATTCCTGCTTCCGGATTTTATGAATGGGCCAAAGAAGGAAGACAAAAACAGCCTTATTTTATTCGCCTGAAAAACGAAAGCCCCATGGCTTTTGCGGGTTTGTGGGAGGAGTGGCTTACACCCGAAGGAGAGAATCGACGAACCTGCGCAATTTTGACGGTTGTTGCAAATTCATTCATGCAGGAAATTCATCATCGTATGCCTGTCATTTTAACTCCGTCAAGCGGAGCGTTGTGGCTTGATCTTTCCGGAACAGGAACTTCTCCGGAAAAACTTCTTTTGCCTTTCCCGTCAGCTAAAATGGAAGCGTGGAGAGTCTCGCGGAAGGTCAACTCACCCGCTTTCGATAATCCGGATTGTCTTAAAAAACTGGAGGTTCCGGAAACTGCAGAAAAAAAGCCAAAACCTCCTGGAGCACAAGCTACACTTTTTGATTAAAGCTCTTCCACTATTTTAACTGAGTCTACATGAGCGATACGCAGCAGACCGTTAGTTCCGGTCCCCTGAGGTACTGCCTCAAATTGATAAACCATCTTTTGCCGCAAGGGACGGAAGTTGACGGTTACGGAAGAAAATTTTTCAATAGTTTTGTTCTCAGCAGGATCAGCCATTTTCACGAAAATAAAGTTTGGTGTGTTCAACTGTACAATTGCCTGCAATTCAAACTGCTCATTGTTTCCGTGTATATTTCCGGCAATTTGAAGCTTTGTGCCCACGGCAACCTGGCGACTGGTTGAGATAATTAGTTTGGGGTTTTCTGAGTTGAAACTCAGCTTTTCACGCAACGAAACCAACGCTTCCAGACGTACCTCGTCAATTTTCTGTAAATCTCTCAGAATTAATTCGAAGCTCTCTGCTTTGGTGCTCATTTGTTCAACTTCCTTTTCTTTGGTCATCCGTGACATTTCCCAGAGCAAATCCATTTCTGTGTGTGTCAGCTGAAATTTTTCAGTCATCGTTTTCTTTAACTGTGTTTCAGCCAAACCGTATAGACGCTGCTTGAAACCATCAATTTGATCCTGATCTGAAGTGTAGTAGATATTGAGATTTCCTCTATCTGTATCCTCCCAAAAAGTAGGTCCGGAAAAAAGCAGCCGGTTTGAAGTCATTTCAATGACTTGAGAAAATGTTGCTTCTCCCAGCACATTCAGATCATCGAGTACGTCTTTGGCAATGCGGTCAACAAAATCAGTCATTCCTTCACGCTGATAGAACAAGGCCAGTCCAAACTGGAGGACACGCACACCGTTGTTGATCAACACACCGCGTGAAAGGTCCTCTTTGTTGAAATCAGGAGGACTGTCAACCTGAAGAATTTCACTGAGCATCCCATTCTGAAGTTCAATGTCCCAGCCATCACGATAAATCTGTTCCAGAACTTTTTTCATTTCAGTCGCAATCACATCCACAATAAAGTACATCGCGGCGCTGTTGCTTCCATGTTTGAAAATTTCTACTCCGTAAATCCGCAGATACATGAAACAGCGTTTAACGTGATCGACCTTTTTGTGCTCAACCAAATGCCTGATAAAATTTCCATAATAAAAACCGAGGTTATAAAGATTACGCGGTTCATTATTACGGACACCGTGCTTAATGGCAAAACGCAGCAACGTGTTGAAGCGAATGATAATAATGTCAACTAATTCAGTGTTATCCTCTTCAATTGCAGTCAAACCCAATGTTTCCATTTCACCTGCTACCATCGAAGACAAATCAAATTCACCATGTTCAAGCAGGCGAATATAAACGTTGCCCAGCAGGCGGAAGCATTTCTGTTCATAGAAACTTTGATTACGTTCCATTTCTCCAAATTGCCCCACCATGGTTTTGAAAGAGATGTCGGTGCGTACTTTTGGAGAAACTTTGAAGAAACCTGGAGCAATGTCACGTTTGAGCCGAATGTAATTCTGTAAGGTCACACTCATATCGTGAATAATGTCTGCCTTCAATTCCTTAAAAGAAACATATTCGAGGATATCATCCAGTTGATTAAGTGCCTCAAAAATTGTGTATTGCTGATGCTCGACGACCTTTGGAATATGGGCCAGGGCACGGTTCCTCGCTGAAGTGAGGGAGGTGATCTGGTCCATATTATTGTGATAAATGCGGTTAATGATGTTAGTTGGTTTGGTATAGCGCAAGATGTAAAAAACATAAGGAAAGGCTATAATTGAACAAATCACCAACAGAAAATGAGTGTTAAAAATCCGGCTTGGTTCTCGAACAAGTCCAATTTCTCCATAAATTTTGATAATCAGCGCATGTCCGCCGGAAATAATTAAAAACCAGATGTAAAGCAAACTCGGAATATCCTTCATGTAGAGATCAATCAGCTTTGGAATACTTTGGGATGCAATCGAAATCACCAAAATAAGCGTGCCCAGAATCATGCCCAGCAGTGCCTGCCAAACTTCGGGCGCAAAACCTACATCAAGTTCCGCAAATCCTCCCGGTTGCACTCCCGATAAGGTTTCAATCAGTTCTGAATATGGTACAAAAAGGAAATTATTAAAAATAATGTCGCTGATTGCGACAACGAAGAGAACGATGATAAATGAAGCGATGGAACGGCGAGCATCAGCGTAGGCAATCAGCCGATAAAGAAAAAAACTGAAAGATACATTTTTACTTTTTGGCTCAGCGATTACTTCCGTATTTTCTTCCGTATTTTCTGTAGAATTGTTATCTTTCTGGAGTACTGCGTTCATAGATTAGTGTTGAAAGTGCTGCCGTTATTTACCAGGCTGTCGTATTATTTTGCTTGCTGAATTGCGCTTACTCCGGGAAGTTCTTTGCCTTCCAAAAATTCAAGCGAGGCTCCACCACCGGTGGAAACATGAGTAATGCGTTCACTGAGTCCAGACTGTTGAATTGCTGCGGCCGAATCCCCTCCACCGATAATTGTCACGGCACCTTCATCAGTTGCTTCCGCAAGACTTTGCGCGATTGCGAATGTGCCCTTTGCAAAAGCTTCCATCTCAAAAACCCCCATTGGACCATTCCAGAGGACAGTACCGGAACGACGTACCGCTCCGCAAAATATTTCAGCACTTTTTGGACCAATGTCCAAAATGAGCCAAGCTTCCGGAGTACCTTCTGCTGCGGAAACTACACGGGTTGATGCATTTTTGTCAAAACGGTCAGCGATCACAACATCAACCGGCAGCAGCAGTTCGACTCCTTTTTCATGTGCCTTGTGAATCAGTTCATTCGCGTAATCCAGCGAGTCTTCTTCCAGCAGCGACGCACCGATTTTGTAACCTTGAGCTTTCAAAAAAGTGCAGGCCATACCACCGCCGATGATTAATGTTTGAACTTTGTCCAACAATTTTTTGATTACCTTAATTTTATCGGAAACTTTAGCGCCTCCTAAAATAGCGGCAAAAGGTCTTTTCGGTTCTGAAACAGCTCCGCCTAAAAACAGCAGTTCCTTACGAATCAAATAACCAACCGCCGATTCCGGAATAAATTCGGCAACTCCGGCAGTAGATGCGTGCGAGCGATGTGCGGTTCCGAAAGCATCATTGACAAAAACATCACCAATTTTCCCCAACTCTTTGCAAAAATCAGTCTCATTTTTAGTTTCTGCTTTATGGAAACGCAAATTTTCCAACAAAACCACATCACCGTTTTTCATATCGTTGACCAGTCTTTCGACTTCCTGGCCTACGCAATCCGGAGCTAATGTTACCGGTTGTCCAAGCAATCCGGACAATTCTTCAGCCGCCGGTTTTAGACTCATGCTCTCTGCCCACTCTCCTCCCGGACGTCCCAGATGTGACATTAGAATAGTTTTTCCCCCTTGTTCAATAATATGCCGAATGGTCGGCAATGCCCCTGTGATTCGGCCGTTATCAGTAATTTGAAGTTTCTCATTCAGGGGCACATTAAAATCAACTCTTGTCAATACACGCTGCCCTTTGAGTTTCAAATCTTCAATGAATTGTTTATTGTTCATGCTCATTCTGTCCGTTTCCAAAAATGAAAGGGCGTAATCTAATTTTCAAAACTAGTTGAATTGTATGATTTTACGAGGAAGATGTTAAAAGTTTAATATACGAGATTACAATTTTTTGGCCTGTTCCCGCAAGACAGATTTACGAATTTTTCCTGTAGAAGTTTTAGGCAATTCACTGAATACTATTTTCTTGGGAATTTTATATCCTGCCAGTTTTGACCTGCAAAACTCAAGCACTTGCTGTTCGTTGACAACTGCGCCGGGTTTCAGTACCACAAAAGCACAAGGGGTTTCACCCCATTTTTCATCCGGACGTGCAACCACAGCAGCTTCAAGAATTTCCGGATGCTGGTAAAGCACGTTTTCAATTTCAACACTGCTGATATTTTCTCCGCCGGAAATAATGATGTCTTTGCTGCGGTCTTTCAACTCGATATAACCATCCGGATGCAGAACACCAAGGTCACCGGAATGGAACCAGCCGCCCGCAAATGCTTTTTTTGTCTCTTCAGGATTTTTGAGGTAGCCCTTCATGACGATATTGCCCTGCATCATTACCTCACCCATTGTTTCAGCATCAGCCGGAACGGGCTTCATAGTTTCCGGATCCGCAACCATCAAACCTTCGAGTACGTGATAGCGCACACCCTGTCTTCCCTTTAGTTGAGCTTGAGTATTTTTATCTTTTTCCGCCCAGGACTGCTGCCATTCACAAACCACTGCCGGACCATAAACTTCTGTCAATCCGTAAACATGTGTTACATTAAAACCGGCTTCTTCCATTTGTGCAATCACAGTTGGCGGCGGCGGCGCGGCGGCGGTCATAATTTCAACCTTATGCGGCAGTTCCTGCTGCTCTTCTACAGGTGCATTGCAGATCATGTTCATCACAATCGGTGCTCCGCAAAGGTGGGTCACCTGATGCTCTGCAATTGAGTCATAAATATTTTTTGCACTTACTTTCCGCAGGCAGACATGAGTTCCGGCAAGCATCGTAATTGTCCAGGGAAAACACCAGCCGTTGCAGTGAAACATGGGTAAAGTCCAGAGATAGACTGGACGGTGCGGCATTTCCCAGGCCATAACGTTTCCGCTGGCCAGCAGATATGCTCCGCGGGTGTGATAAACCACGCCTTTTGGAGTTCCGGTTGTTCCGGAAGTATAATTCAGTGAAACCGCCTGCCAATCGTCTTCGGGCAGAACTGCTTCAAATTCCGGATTGCCTTCTGCCAAAAAAGCTTCGTACTCTATTTCGCCAAGAAAGTCTCCGGATTCAGTTTCGGGATCATCAATGTCGATCACCAGAATTTTTTGATTCACTTTGGCTAAAGCATCCTTAATCTGTGGAGAAAATTCGCGGTCGGTAAGCAAAACTTTTGTTTCAGCATGTTCAAATATATTGGCCAGCGTTTCAGTTTCCAGGCGTATATTGAGAGTGTTCAAAACCGCGCCGGTCATCAACACCCCAAAATGCGCCTCAAAAATAGCAGGAATATTCGGAGCCATTACAGATACCGTATCACCCTTACCGATGCCTCTTTTAGTCAAAGCAGATGCCAGTCTGCAACAACGGATGTATGTTTCCGCCCAGGTCCAACGACGGTTTCCATGAATTACGGAAGTACGTTGAGGATGGACGAAAGCTGTTCTGGTCAGAAAAGTAATCGGCGAAAGCGGTGTATAATTTGCGGGATTTCTAGGTAGACCGGTTTCAAAAGGATTGGACATATTTGATTCTCGGACAACGCATGATTTGATTATTTTCCATTCTGAATAACAGCTTACACTATAAAAAATAGTTAGCAGATTGTCAAAGGGAAGGATTTCTTACCTCATAAAATGAAAATATTCTTCTGTTTTCTTCTGCCGAAAGAATGATTTTTTTAAAGATTCAACTTTATGTTAGCTGCAACAGACAAAAAAAAATTGAACAATGAGTTAATAAAACTATAATTAAGTCTTTTAATAAAAGAATTTTTCAGGAAAATAATCAGGCTAAAACAATTCTTTCATATATTCACCTCATTCTGAAGTTAATCACATGGGAATATTAACCACTACCATTGGCGCCTATCCAAAACCGGAATACGTCAAACTGCCTGATTGGTTCGGCAACCTCGACACATCCGCTCCAACCAGTGGCTGGGCAGAGGCAAAGAACGCAATGGGAGAAGAAGCAGAATCGATCATCAAAAAGGGAACTCACGAAGCAGTCAACGATCAGGTAAATGCAGGAATTGACATTCCTACTGATGGTGAAATTGCCCGAGAAAATTATATCCACTACCACTGCCGGCACCTCGAAGGTTTCGATTTTGTAAATCTTACCGAAAAAACTTTGCGCACAGGAAATTACTCATCTTTCCTGCCAACCGTCCGTGGCCCTGTCAAGCCGCGGGATTTGTTTTTAGTTGACGATTGGAAATGCGCGCAGCAGGCTACTGACAAACCGGTTAAAATTACTATGCCGGGACCCTTAACCGTTGCGGATACCGTTGTTGATGAATATTACGGTAACTTAAAAGATTTTGGCAAAGCAATTGCGGAAGCACTGAATCAGGAGGTTCTCAGTCTCGCAAAAGCAGGTTGCCGGCACATTCAAATAGACGAACCACTCTTTGCCCGCTATCCGGAACGCACGCTTGAATTTGGCGTAGAAAATTTGGAACGCGCTTTTCATGGGTGTCCTGAAGGCGTAACACGAACCGCGCACATGTGTTGCGGCTACCCGGATAAGATTGACGCGGTTGATTATCCAAAAGCGCCAAGAGAATCATATTTTCAAATTGCGGATGCTATGGAAGCTTCTTCTGTAATGGCACTTTCATTGGAGGATGCACACCGTTTCAATGACTTGAGTTTACTCGAACATTTCAAAACTACGACAATTATTTTTGGAGTTGTCGCCATTGCCAAAAGCCGCGTTGAGGCAGTAGAAGAAATCCAGAATCGTTTACTGGATGCACTGGAACACATTGACGCAAACCGACTGATTGCCGCACCCGATTGCGGATTGGGAATTTTGGGTCGTGAACTGGCAATTGAAAAAATGCGGAGCTTGAGTGAAGCCGCGCACTCGATTGAAACATGAGTCTGAATATGAAATCTCAAAAAACAATCCAGCTGCGTGAACTAAAATTGAGCAACGAAAATCAGTTTGTGCTCGTCGGTGGAATGAATGTGCTCGAAACCAAAGATATGGCTTTGAAAGTTGCTGAAACTTTTCGGAAAATTACAGACAAGCTCCGGATTCCTTATATTTTTAAAGCATCCTTCGACAAAGCAAACCGTTCCTCAATCGATTCATTCCGGGGTCCCGGACTGGAAAAAGGGTTACGGATTCTGGAAAAAGTAAAAACCGAATTTGACGTCCCGATCCTGACCGATATTCATGAACCACAACAAGCCGCGCCTGCTGCGGAAGTCGCGGACATTCTTCAGCTTCCGGCATTTCTGTCACGTCAAACGGATTTGGTAGTGGCTCTTGCAAAAACAAAGGCTGTTATAAATATCAAAAAAGCACAGTTTTTGGCTCCGGAAGAAATGGGAAATATTATCAAAAAGTTTGAAATCTCTGGCAACGATCAGCTCATTCTTTGTGAACGGGGAACCAGTTTCGGCTACAACAATTTGGTTGTGGACATGCTCGGATTTTCTGTGATGAAAAGTTTTGGCTATCCGTTACTGTTTGACGTTACTCACGCGCTTCAGCGTCCGGGAGGTTCGGGTGACTCGGCGGCGGGGCGGCGGGAATCTGTGCGTGAACTTGCCTTAGCGGGCTTATCTCAAAAAATCGCCGGACTCTTTCTGGAGGCTCATCCGGAACCGGAAAAAGCGCTTTGTGACGGTCCCTGCGCACTGCGGCTGAATCAGCTTGAACCCTTCCTGCGGCAAATGAAGGAGATGGATGATTTGGTCAAATCCTTCGAGACTTTGGATACTGCATGAATCAAAAACCCATGAATGGAGGAACCTATGACACAGCAATTTCAAGGCAGTTGCCACTGTGGAGCAGTCCGCTTTTCTTATCAAGGTGAGAAAATCAGTAAGGGAATCCGTTGCAACTGTTCAATTTGTGTCCGGAAAGGAGCGATGATGAGTTCGGCTATAGCTCCGGATTGTATTAAAATTCAGGCAGAAGAAGGTGTTTTAGGGCTCTATGAATTCGGGACTAAAACAGCAAAGCATTATTTTTGCAAAAAATGCGGAATTTACACTTTTCACCAAACACGCCGACAGCCTGGATATTACAGTGTAAATCTTGGCTGTATTGAAGGTATCGATCCTTTCTCGCTGGAATCTGATTTTTTTGACGGGAAAAATTTGATCTAAACAAAGTGAATAATTCGTTATAAAGTCAACTTTCTTTTGCCCTGCTTACCAAATCAAATGCCATGCGTTCAGCCTCTCGTACAGTTTCTTCCACGTCGATTGTTTTTAATTCATAATTTTCCATCAACACTTTACCGTTCACCAGAACGGTACTAACATCCGCAGCCTGTGCCGAATAAGCAATTGAAGAAACCGGATTGTGATGCGGAAAATAGTGCGGTTTACTTGCATCCAGCAAAATCAAATCCGCCCGTTTGCCGACTTCAAGTGAGCCGATTTCATTTTCCAACCCCAGCGCTTTTGCTCCGTTGATTGTCGCCATCCTTAAAACTTGCTGTGCCGGAATGGACTCTGCGTCTTCATTGACGGCTTTGTTAACGAGAGCGGCGAGATGAATTTCTTCAAATAGATTAACATTGTTATTACTCGCAGAACCGTCGGTGCCAAGTGCGACATTCACGCCTCTTGTCAGCAGTGCGTCCACCGGAGCAAAGCCGTTTGCCAGTTTCATGTTGCTGGTGGGATTGTTGATAACGTTCACTTTGTGTTTCGCCAAAAGCTCAATGTCCTCTGATGAAACGTGAACACAGTGTGCGGCTGCTGTCAGGCACTCAAAAATTCCCAAATCCGCCAAATGCTGAACCGGAGATTTTCCATATTTTTCGTTGCTGTCCGCAACTTCCTGTCGACTTTCTGCAAGGTGAATATGTATTCCGGTTTTGCGCTTCCGGGCTTCTGCAGTAGTTTCACGTAAATATTCCGGCCCGCACAAGTACATCGAATGCGGCCCAAAAAAAGCGTTGATTCGCCCATCGGCTTTTCCATGCCATGAGTCGTGAAAGTCAATGGCCTCTTTCATAAACGTTGGCCCCAAATCATCAACTTCCAGCAATACTCCACTCAGACAGGCCCGTATTCCGGACTCTTTTACCACATTTGCAACTTCGCCCATGTAAAAATACATATCGGAAAAACAGGTGACACCGGATTGAATCAGCTCCAGCACACCAAGCTTTGCACCCCAACAAACATGTTCTGCACTGAGGTGGTCTTCTGCAGGTTTGATCTTTTCCAGCAGCCAGGGCCAGAATGGCAGATCATCGGCATAATTCCGGAACAAAGCCATCGGAATGTGAGTGTGCGCGTTAACCAGCCCCGGCAGCGCAATTTGTTTTGTGGCGTCAAGAACTTTGTCGGCCTCAAAATTATCTGATACCTTGCCAATTGCCTGAAGGCATCCATTGTCAATGGCAATATCAGCATTTCCCAGCACTTCATTCTGCTGATTGACTGTCAGGATTAGCGCATTTTTAATCAATATTTTCATAATTTCTAATAAATATTCTCTGTTTCAAGCAGGCAGCTTGCCACTGTCATAGACTAGTTCTGAACTGGACAGCAAAATTGGCAAGATTTGGCCGATTCCATGACTGGAAGTATATGCTAACAAATTTCCAATTAATTGTCATTCTCCCGCAGATGCGAATTCAGAATATTTTCAAAGCTGTAAAATATCTGCACAGACTGATCTGGAAGAATATTAATATTGTAAGAAGGTTTTGTTTGTGGAGAGATGATTTTGGACTGTTTAGAATGAAGGAGATAAAAAAAGCAAAGGATGCACTGAGGCAGAGAAAAGTTACAGACTTTCAAAGTTGCAGAGAAAAAAAGGAATGAGCTAAATCAGGTTCAAAAGTGATTTTTCTTGCTTATGCGGTGAATAATGATTATAATCCCTGCAAACATTGCGGTGAATACTATGTGGATACATGAACATCATAACTGGCCTGACTTTAGTTGGAATACGGAAAGACTTGCTTCCAAACTGGCCGAAATTAGATATCGTCAGGGTCTGCTGCTGGGGAGAATGGAAATGTTGAGTTTTGAACTAAAGAATGAAGCATCTCTCAACACGCTGACAAATGATATTGTCAAATCATCAGCTATTGAAGGAGAAATATTGAACCCTGAAGAGGTTCGCTCCTCAATCGCCAGTCGTTTAGGACTTGATGCTGCGCGGCTTGTGTCGGTCAACCGTGCTGTTGATGGTTTTGTTGAAATGATGTTGGATGCAACGCAGAAATTTACAGCACCATTAACAAAGGAACGTTTATTTGATTGGCATGCCGCATTATTCCCAACAGGCCGCAGTGCTGTACGTCGTATTACAGTCGGGGGATGGCGCTCCGCAGAATCCGGTCCAATGCAGGTTGTTTCCGGTTCGATCGGTCGTGAAAAAGTGCATTTTGAAGCCCCAAATGCTGAATGTCTTGAAAATGAGATGAGACTCTTTTTCAACTGGTTTGAATCTAAAGATGGTGTAGATCCTGTCTTGAGGGCAGGTATTGCGCATCTCTGGTTTGTAACAATTCATCCCTTCGAAGATGGTAATGGTCGTATTGCCAGAGCTATAGCTGATATGTCTCTGGCACGTGCTGATGGCATACAGGAACGTTTTTATAGTCTTTCAACACAAATAGAGTCTGAACGTAAGGGATATTATGACATTCTGGAAAAACAGCAAAGCGGCACACCTGAGATAACAGGCTGGCTGGAATGGTTTCTGGATTGTCTCGGCAGGTCTGTTGCCGGTGCTGAAAATATGTTGGAAAATGTACTGTTTAAAGCAAAGCTCTGGGATAACATTAACCTTCGACCTGTAAACAGTAGACAGAGTCTGATTATAAACCGTATGCTTGAAGATGATTTTGAAGGGTATATGAATACCTCAAAATATGCAAAGTTGGCTAAATGCTCTACAGATACAGCACTGCGGGATATTCAGGCTTTGAAGGTACGTGGGGTTTTTATACAGAATCCTGGTGGCGGGAGAAGTACAAGCTACCGTCTGATGGATCAAGTTCAGAATTAAGGAGGCGCGTTGTTACTTCAAAAACGACATACATCATTTTATCAAAATATATCTTTGTATTTTCATGTTCTACCATTCTTTCAGTCAAAGTTTTAAAGTAGCAATTAAAAAGGCACTGAGGCAGAGAAAAGGCACTAAGCATACTGTGTCATTTCGAGCAAAGCGAGAAATCTTGCTTCGTTAAACACTCAATATTAAGATCTCTCTCTTCGTTCGAGATGACAAAATGAAGGAGGCACGGAGGCAGAAAAATAGTTAAACAGTTTTTGAGACTTTCATTATTTAACAGGTTGAGATGCGTGCATTATGATGAAAAATGCAGTATAACGATTATTTAGTAATTAATGGAAGGAGAATCTTATGACATCACTACAGGTTAGGGAGTTGCCAGAAAACATTTATCGTCAGCTTAAGCGTCGAGCAAAGGCAGATCATCGTAGTCTGGCTCAAGAAGCGGTTGCTATTTTGGCTAAAGGACTAAATGCGTCAATTTGTCCAAAAGAACGTCGTAGCAATCTGTTGCAGCAAATTGCAGAAGAGCCGAAGTCAAGTAGTGGCGCAGCGTCTCAACTTGATCCAGTAGCCTTAATTCGTGAGGACAGAGAGCGATGATTGTTGTTTTAGATACCAGTGTTGCAGTAGAGGTAGTGTTGCAGAGAGAGTCGGCGTCCCGGTTTTCAGAGCTGCTTGCAGAGGCAGATTTGGTAGTTGCGCCTACTCTTCTGATTGCTGAAGCAACAAACGTTTTCTGGAAATATCAGAAATATGCAGATTTTCCATATGATGATTGTGAGAAATCCATTGATTATATTATCGCATTACCCGATGAGTATGTTAATGAGTTGGATCTCTATCGTGAGTCATTCAAAATGGGCTGTATGCTTAATTTTTCAATCTATGAAATGATCTATCTTGTGTTGGCAAGGCGCAATAACGCTAAATTACTAACTCTGGATAAGAGGCTGATTGCTGCAGCAGAGAAAGCTGGGGTTAGTACTTTATAATTAAGGAAGGTGGAAAAATAGTTTCAGAGTTTTAAAGTTGCAAAGTAAAAAAAGGCACTGAGGCAGAAAAAAAGCACTGAAGGAATTAAGTGGACACGAAACTTTATTCCAAGCCAAGATCCAACACGTGGTTATTCTTCCCAGCCTTCCAGATACTCAATCTGTTCCGGAAGCAGTTCGTCGATACAAACTCCGGAACCTTTTAGTTTTAAACGGGCAACTTCTTCGTCGATATCATCCGGAACCCGATGAACGTCCGGACTCAAATCTTCATGATTAAGTGCAACAAATTTTCCGGAAAGTGCCTGCAGCGCAAAACTGGTGTCCATGATTTCTGCGGGATGACCGTCGGCACAGGTGATGTTTACCAGGTCACCGTCTCCAAGCAGATTAAGCCAGCGTCCGTCAGTCATTAGAAAACCGGAAATGTTGTGACGCATTTCCTTTTGTTCTACAGCCATACTTCTCAGTGCCTCCAAATCAAGTTCGATTTTGAAATGTCCTGCGTTACAGATGATTGCGCCGTTTTTCATTTGTGAAAAATGTTCTTTGCGGATCACGTGTTTGTTGCCGGTGACAGTCAGAAAAATATCACCCTGCTGTGCGGCTTCACTCATAGGCATCACCCGCAGTCCGTGCATCAGTGCATCGGCGGCTTTGACGGGATCAACTTCACAAATGATCACATTTGCACCCAAACCCTGAGCACGTTCCGCACAGCCTTTTCCGCACCAACCGTAACCGATGATCACCACGGTTTTTCCGCTGATTACCAAATTGGTGGTGCGCATCACACCATCCCAGACTGATTGTCCTGTACCGTGATAGTTATCAAACAGGTATTTACAGCGGGCATCGTTGATCAAAACCACAGGGAATTCCAACTGTCCCGCTTTTGCTCTGGCTTTAGCACGCAAAACGCCGGTGGTGGTTTCTTCGCAGGCACCAAGAACTTCCGCCAGCAAATCCTTGCGGTCGGTATGCAATAGCTCCACAATATCTCCACCGTCATCGATCAGGATGTGGGGCTTTAAATCAAGAGCCAAATTCATGTACTGACGCATCTCTTCCGGAGTTGCACCATAGCGGGCGTAAACATGCAGCCCTTCAGCAGCCAGTGCTGCCACCACATCGTCCTTGGTTGAATGCGGATTACTGCCTGTAACCGCAACTTCTGCTCCTCCTGAAGCAAAAACCTGGACCAGATATGCGGTTTTGGCTTCCAGGTGAATGCAGACCAGAACCCGCAAACCACGGAAATACTGCTGTTCTAGGAAATCTGTTTCAATTTGCTGCAGAATGGGCATGTTGCGTTTTACCCACTCTATTTTCTGTTTACCCTCTTCAGCAAGTTGGGGTGCGGCGACGATGTTTTTTTGCATTTATTACTTTTTTCTTATAGAGGTTGTGTGTTTTAACTCTTTTTATAAAACAATCTCGATTTGACGCTTATTCTGTTTCCATTATTTGTAAGAGCAAACGTGCTTTTTCCTGCCAGAATGTTTCTGTAAATTTTTGACTGACAAATTTTTTCCACGCAGACTGGGCCTCATTGTAGCGTCCCTGTTGCCAAAATAATTGTCCCAGCACAAAATTGGTAAAAGGATAAAGCCCAGGAAATTCCAGTTGCAGTTCCAGTAAATCCCGGATTCCACCTTCATATTCGTCAAGTTTCGGATTGTTTTGCAGCAGTAAAGCATAGCTTGCAAAGGCCAATTCATAATTACCTTTTTTCAGGTGAACAATTCCCAAATTCATGCGCGCATAATTCAAGCCTGGTTTGAGGGACAAAGCGTGTCGGCTGTTTTCAATAGATGCAGAATAATCACCCAGAAGGTAATATCCCCAACCTAAATTTCCGTACAAGTATGGATCTTCACCAAAGCGCAATGCTATTTCGTATGCTTCAACAGAATCACGGACATCGTTAAGATCATAACGCGCCAGGCCATTCGGCTGTAGTTTATAACCTTTGTAATAATAAACTGTGCCTAAATCCTGATAAAGGTTTTCCAACTGTTCCAGGGTTTCTGCATAGTGCATCCCGTCTTTTAGAGTTGCAAGCGCCGATTCAAATTCACGTGCTTCAAACAATCCTCTTGCAGTCAAAGCATAATTATCAGTGGGACCTTCTCCAAAGTTTAGATTTTGTGAAAGTTCAAGCCAGCGTTTTAATTTTTCACGAACTTCTTCGCTTAGTTCTTCGTTTTTGCTGCCAAAGAGGTTTTGTAAACTTCTTTGCAACATGGGCCACAAATCCTCGGCGCCAAAACGTCTAAACCTCAAACGCGAAGCCGGCCTCCTTGTATCCCACCACTCATCCCAAAAAGAAAGTTTTTCGAAAGAGGATCGGTCGTTCGTAAATTGGAATGGTTCCGGTTCACGCTGAAACAATGTGAAGATAAGCACATACAAAGAAAAAATAACAAGTACCACTGAGCCGATTGTTTGCCAGTAAACTTTATGCAGATTACCGGAAATCGGCTCAGGGGGAGCGGCGGCGGTCGGAGTATTACCGGAAAGCACCGCTGATTTTTGCCAGGCCTGTTCCGCGGCTTGTTTCTGTTCCGCAGAGTAGAATCTGTTTCCCAGACGGTAGAAACGCTCGGCGAGGTTTCCGTCAGCTAAGCTTACTTTTGCCAGCAAATTTTCCGCGGATTTATAATCTCCGGAAGTTACAATTTCCTGCGGAACCTCGGTTTCATAAAAACTGACAGTAGTTGACGACATGCGGCTTTTAGTGTTGTGTCTCGTTTTGTGTCCGCCAATCTTCGTAACTCATGCCTGCCAGTCGGGCCTTGCTTTTACGGTGCGATGCCACAAATTTAGCAGTCACGAAATAGCTGATGATGAAACCCGGAACGGCATAAACTAAACTGCCTATTATCATAGGCCAGCCCAAACCGATCAACAGAAAATGTGCGCCTGCAATAACCATTTCCCATGTTCCCGCGGTTTCAGAAATGCGTGTGAGAGTTTCTGTAAATAGTTCATAAGACAGGACAATTTTAGTTTCAAGCAGCAAATAGCCTGTCAGCAAAAATAAATAATAAAGAGGCACCATGGTGAGCGGATTTGAAATCCAAACCATGGCAACTCCTACCGGTAAATTAAAATGCCCGCGGAAAATGTAGCGGTAGATACTCCAGACAATGGCGACCAAATACATTTGGGCACCAACTGTTGGAGTTAATCCCAGAAAAACTCCAACCGCAACTCCCAGACTCACTTCCGAAACAGGAGCAGTTGAATGCAAAACGGGATTAATTATTTTCTCTCTGCAAAGATTTATTAATTTATTCATGCTACCAAGTACCCTGGTTTTTCATGGAAGCCCACGGTTCCTGGATTGGCAGAGGATCTCCGGTCTGGAGCAGTTCAATTGAAATTTGATCCGGACTGCGTATAAAGGCCATTTTGCCGTCCTTGGGTGGACGCAAAATAGTCACTCCATTATTTTGCAGTTTTTCACAAAATTCATAAATATTATCAACTGCATAAGCAACATGTCCAAAATTATCTCCGCTACTGTAAGACTCTTTCTGGTCCCAGTTGTAAGTTAACTCAAGTTGAGCATCATTTTCATCTGCGCCCAAAAAAACCAGTGTGAATTTCCCTTCCGGAACTTCCTTGCGCCTGACTTCGCGCATTCCGAGTTTGTTGACGAAAAAATCAAGTGCGGTTTCAAGATTTTGGACACGAATCATGGTATGTAAATATTTCATATTTTCCTTTTATTTTTTATGTTCACCAGTTTAACTGGCACAAAACGGTTTCCTGCTTATCCGCATCAATTATTACTTGAAAAGTCACCTTTATGCAAGTTTGAGGTGAAGCTTGAGCCTGCTCGAATTTAAGTGAGGCAATGGATTCAATCAAGGTTTGATAGGCAGAATTTCCTGATTTCCGGAAAAGCACTTTTGTTTCCGGATCATAAAGATAGGCGATTTTTTCGCGGGTATCCGCAACGTCGCCGTCACGGTTACGGTCCGCTTTTAAGACTACTGCGTATGTCGAAATTTCCACTGCGGTTTCGTTTCCGGAACTGAGCGCATAACCGGCTTGAATCAGTTCCGATTTTAAGAGCAGCAGGAAACGTTGGAAATCTCCCTGCAATATTATTTTTTGCTGCTCCTGAAATGCTATGCGGTGAAATTCCAGCAAGGGACGCTGTGCCGCAAGAAGCACTACTGAAACGATTGCCAATACGAGCATCAACTCTATCAGAGTGTATCCGGAATAATTTAGGGGACTATCCGGACTTTTATTCATCATGGTGTTTTCCACGCAGTCCGCCATTGCGCCAACACTTTTGGAACCGCGTCACTGCTTTTTACTTGAAAGAACAAAGTTTTAAGCTTTGGTTCGACTAAGGAAATCTGCCAATGCAATTCAGCGTTTTGTCCCGACAAAGTCACATTTTCCTGGTAACTGCCTGGGATTAACGTATCGTTCAGTTTTGCCAGAGTCCACTTGTCGAGTTGTGATGCCAATTCGGATTTCTGTTTTCTGAGCTGCATTTGCTCAATTGTTTTCTCTGTAATATTGGCAAAACCTGCCACCAGAATCAGCAGCATCGTATTTGCAATCATCACCTCAATCAGTGAAAATCCGGCTTTTATCTGCATGCTTCTCTTTTAAATATTTTTTGCTTTTACTATTCAAATATGTCATAGTTGCCTCAGATGAATTCTATGAAATGATGCTTTCGAAAAAGATTTACTTCAGAGTCACAGAGGTCACAGAGTAAAATAATAAAAACATTTATCAGTGCTTTCCCTAACTCTTTTTTAAATACAGTTTAAACAGTTTTTGACTCTGTATAAGTTACTTTAAAACTAATTAAAAAACAGTATGATATCTTCCCAATCTTTGCTACGAGAGTCAATCAATGAAATTTAGTTATCCAGGACTAAGCGACAATGCGGTTTCTGAATCTCGAAAAATTTACGGTGC
>ENA-ORDI01000754-ORDI01000754.1-marine-metagenome-genome-assembly--contig:-NODE-754-length-20453-cov-4.685463_pt1 | contig 20453 bp, 14 predicted proteins | sample MGYA00248628_ERZ508525 | MGnify/ENA primary metagenome ERZ508525 (study PRJEB26195, sample SAMN05422138) | marine metagenome | isolation source: East of Porto Seguro, South Atlantic Ocean | place... | reverse complement strand
GCATCAAGATCCCCATCATTATCGTAGTCAAATAAACAAACTCCGGACCCCATTGTTTCTACGTAGTATTTTTCACCCGTACCGCCATGATCATGAATAAAATTCAATAGTTGATTGTCGGCTACATCTTTAAATACAAGTGATTGTGTCCACCCATTGGATAAAAGCCATGTTAATACCATCAAATAACGTATCATCATTATTTAAAAATTACAAAAAAAGCCGTCCCTAGGGACGGCTTTTCTATTAGCTATTAGTTATCTAATTCTATTAAAAGGAATAACCGATAGATATACGCAACACATTATCTAGATATTGGGTCATACTCATGGATAAATCTGCATTTATACCTGCGACATTTACGCCTGCCCCAACCGATAGGTTCTGTTGCGGATTATTCAGGTTATAGCTGAAGCGCAAGGCTGCCGGGCTGATATTATATTCAGCGTTCAAGATGAACTCCTGTTCCATGTCGGCCTGTTTTAAAACATTAAGACCAGCATTCATTCCTGGCATAGCTTCACCAATAACGCCAAATGAAAATGTCATTGGTAAAGACATTGATGGAAATCCTTCGTAACCACCACCAGTCATTACCGATTCTACATCTGGTCCGAAATTTGATATTACAGCACCCATTTTCATTCCTTTGTAACCAATATCAAACTGAGTTCCAATATCAAATGCCAACCCACCGATACTTTCATTATCTATATTTTGACTGAGTATCTTTGCAGTGCCGCCAATCGAAAATTTATCCGATAAATTCTGGCCATAACTTACTTGCATGGCCATATCGGTGGCTGTAAACGTCCCTTGGTTTGGCTCAAAAACAAACTCAGTGGTTCCAGCCCAGCCTGATTTCATTATATCGCCATAGTTTACGCTCACGACTGATACCCCAACTGCACCACCCATCATAGGCATAACAAATCCGAAATTTGTAATATTCGTCTCTACCAACCATTGCGAATATCCAAAAGTAAGATTCATTCCCTCAGTCCCAGCGATACCAGCTGGGTTGGAAAAAAGCGCTCCCGCGCCGCTGGCCTGAGCTGATAAACCGCCTAGCGCAGCCCCACGTGCATCAGTTTGAATATTCAGAAACTTGAAAGCAACAGAACCAACTTTATCATTATCGCCTTCTGCAAAGGTGAAACTTTGCATTGCAATAATCAGAAAAAAAGGTGCTGCCCATTTCACAGGGTTTTTAAGAACCATTGATTTACTCATTATTTATATATCCTTCCTGGTTTACCGAATGACAGCCAGTTTACCTGACTCGTCACCGACTTTCCAATAATAAATTCCTGTTGAGACCTGATTCCTAGTTCTGGATACCAAATTCCAATCATATGATCCCGCAGAAGATGCATTGCCTTCGTACACTAGGTTACCGCCAACGTCAAAAACTTTTATATCATCACCCGATTTCACATTGTAAAAACGAACAAAATATGTGTTCGCAGTAGTCGCACCATGAAATGTTTCCATTACATCTGCTTTCCAAGGGTTTGGAGCAACAAAAACATCTTCTGTCGACCCATTTAATCCATCATAGGTTAACGATTCTACAGAAACAGTTAATGCTGGAGGCACTGATGAAATTTCACCACCACCACCATCAGGTGCCGGCTGCATTGGGTAACACATCGTATAAAAGCTTTCCATTGAAGGGACAGAACCATGTACAGGATCTGATCCTGCTGCGTCATAAGCTGCTACGTAATACCAGTAGGTTAAACCAATAGCCACTTTTTCATCCGTCCAAGTATAGGTTCCGCTACCACCATAATCACCAATGTTTGCTACTGAAATATCCAACACCATGGTGTATGGGCCTGTAGCAGCAGAAGTAAAATCAGTCCCTTCATCTGGGTCTCCAACCATGGGACCACCATTATCTAAATTATCTGCCGAAACACCTTCAACACCCATTATATATCCTGAGTTCTGCCGGGGAGCTGTTGCTGCTTTATAAATACGAAATCCAGCAAAATCCGCCTCACCTTTATCTGGATCGACAGCAGCTATTTGGGCATCACTATAACTCCATGTAACACTTGCCTTTCCTTCTGCTGTTGTGGTAACACCATCAGCGGCAATCTGTGGTGCCGGTGGTGGCTTGGGAAGGTTCCAGTTCCAATCATAGGCTTTCCTAGCATTGGCAGCAGCCTGCTGGGTGTTTGCTAGACCTGCACCAGCGAGAACAGCGCTCACAAATTTCAGCGTGTCACCAGCTGCTAGTGAGTAAGGACCAAAGGACTGTAGGTAGCGCATATCCATGGGACTTGGATTCAAATCTTTTTTATCACCAGAACCCTTTACCATGGTGGCCATCGCATTTCTAGAAGCTGCGGTTTGAGGGTCTTCATCACCTGTCCACCACATATGGTTTACATCACTCGGTGACAATGATCCATAATGAGTACCGGCAACGCTTAGTGGCATTTGCGCTACCCTCACACCACGATATTCCCGTGCTGGATCATCAATTCCAAAATCATTGGATGCTGATCCCGGGTCATCACCATCTAATTCCATAGTAAGCATATAAGTAGCGTCATAATCCACAATATCATCTGTCCAGAAGGCATAATCCCAATCAGGGAAAGGTACATTCCAAGTGCAATCATGGTCAGCTTTAGAGCCGAATACCAATTCATCTACATTATTTGTACTAGTATTTATTATATGAATCTCATCAATCACAAAATCATTATAGTCGTGTTCTCCTACTTTAAAATAGGTGTTTGACTCACCATTCGTGCTCCATGACCGGCGTATAGCGTTAACGGTTAATCCGCCATTAGGCACACTGGGAATTGTCCAGGTAGAGTTGGTTACCCAAGGTTCCTTACTATAATCACTATCACTGCCAGCCCAGCCGCCACTCGTTGCACCCGGAACAGTTCCTTCGGTGACGTCATATTGGCCGGTAGTACCCTCATAAAGAGTGCCCCCAACCTTGGCAATGATCCAGTAACCAGCACGACAATTGTAATTCAGATAACCGTGACCAGCAGATTGGTTTGAACCAGGATAGACCCAGCCAGGGATAATGGCGCTACAGGTCTGATCACCCGTATTCCCATAGGAATCCCATCCCATCCACATTGCACCATTGGTATGGTATACATATGTCTGGTCTACGCTAGAACGCATAAACGTCCTGCCCACAGGGCTGGTGTTACCTAGAACATCCAGTATATCTTTAGCCACTGCGGTTGATACCAACCCACAGACTAATGATCCTGTCAGGACAATGTTAAAGACTGTTTTATTTTTCATAATCAAACTCCTTAATTCATCACTAATTAGAAATCAAGCTGCACCCCAATATTGAGGGTCATTGGTCTTCCATAGGCTAGCAGGTTATTTGTAGGTCCTGCTGCTACGTTATGATAATCAGATTGAGCATCAAAATATGACCCCGGATCAGCAATATATACAACATTCTGTATATTGAGGGCATTTTCAACTAATAAATATACGGTTGGATTCACAGACCCTAAAGCGAGCGTAGCATCTAATTTAAGGTTTACATCAGTAGTAGTTGGCGCTCTTTCACTCAAATTTGTACTACCAACGCCTGAACGAGCTGATACTGGAAGACCGCTCTGAATATTAAAGGTCATATTCAGTCCAGCTTTTTCGATCATACCCCCCATATTCATATGATAATCAACAAACCCGTTTAACATATGGGGCCGGTGCCAGTTTAAGGTGGTCATGGTCATAATATCAGCAGCTACATTACCAGTCTCTTGGGTGAGACTACCATTACCGGCATTGCGCGCTTCCGAAGCGGTTCCACGAGCAATAGAATATGTGTAAGAAGCTCGGCCAGTTAATCCACTCTGCCCAGCCTGAGAAAGACTCATCTCTAACCCGCGAATATTCCCATAGTGATCGCTAACCATGAAGCTATAATGAGCTGCTTCAAATGTATCATCCGTTCCCCAACCAGCTTCATTATCATGCCCGGTTCCATCATCTTGGTAAGGAACAGCATAAACCTCTTGTGAAGCAGCGAGGTTTGAAATATCCTTGTAATAACCAGCTACATCCAACTTCAAGTTATCAGAAACACTATACTGCAGACCCATTTCATATTTAGACGTTTTCTTTGGGTCCAGGTTTGCATTACCTAAGTAAATAAAGAAACCGGATTCTGTACCGCCGTCCATCTGGGCCATATGGTTGTTCAATAGTCTATATAAAAACGGACGCTCAAAAAATGACCCATAAGAGTAACGGAAAGCCATATCATCCCCTAGAGGAAATGATACACCGAGTCTGGGGCTGATTTGGGTTTTCATTTCCGTCGCTTTCCTTTTAGAAGGATCGAACGGATTTAGTGTTGGATCAGCCGCCATATCATCTGTATCCGTTGCCCAATAGCCTTTATCAGACCCAGCGTTAAACCCATCAAAGCGAAAGCCTAAATTCAGGATCATGTAATTAAATTCCATCAGATCCTGTACATAAGCTGCAATTTCAGTTGGCTTAGCATCACCAAAACTATTTTGCTGTAATCGGGGATTTTCCTCTGTAAACCCTAAAGTACGGCCATACCAGACGTCATGACCCGAACGGTCAATATTAAACATACGGTAATCAAACCCGGCTTTGAGCAAATGACGATTATTATATTGATTGGTTGCATGAACCCCGATAGTGGTGGTGGTTTCTTCTGATTTAAAATAATGGCCATATACATTTTCCAAACTGTACCATGCATTCGCAGCGGCGCCATGTTCCATAACTTTTGTATGATTAGGACCTTCTGCGCCATTATACATAGAATTGGCTGTTACCTGTTTATTATCTACAAAATCAACAAATTTTCCGTCAGAACTTTTTGCACCATCTTCCTGGGTTCTCATCATCATGTCCAATCGTACGTTAATATTTGTGCTGGGGGACATAACATAATTAGCCGTTATGCCGAATTGGGTGGTGTTTTCTTCGGTACGCGGGTATTGATCCAGCGCCATAACCCACTGCCAGATATCCATCCCAGCATCCATACGTTCCGAATCATATGTTGGGTCATAAAAACTATTGCGGCTAATAATCATCGTCTCTGCGCTTAGTTTAAGATTGCCACCTAATTGGTAATTCACCTTGGCCTGCATACTCATTAAATCTTTTGCTAAGCCGGGTAGCCGGCCTGGATCGTCTAATGTACGCAACGAAAAATAAGCTCCGAACGGATCGGCACCAAAACCAGCGCTGAAATCCATAATGGTCTTTTTCTCACCATAGCCGCCCTTGGTGTAATCTGTCCCCTCTACCGCTGTTGTATAATTACCGGTGGCATCCACCACACTCATGATTTCGGCTTCAGCATAGACATTTTTACCCTGAAAATCTCCCTTATCGGCTGTAAAATGGCCTTGATGGAGCGAGGTTCTAAAACCTAAACTAGCATGAAACCCTGGCGTTGGTACTCTTAGAACAGTATTAAACAAACCTGACATGGCTTGCCCATATTCAGCATTGAATGTACCAGTAATGAGCTGCAGTTCACCCACCATGCTAGGATTAACTGGAATGGCCTGTCCACCCATTACAGCATTAGTGACCGAAGCACCATCGACAAGGTACATTACCTCACCAGAACGGCCACCACGAATATGCAATTCACCACGAAATTCTGTTACGCCAGGTAATGTTTTTACAACATCATTAACATCGGTTACTGCCATAGCAGCCATCATATCACCAGAAACAATCTGTTTACTGGATGTAAGCGTATTTTCTATTGCTGGTCGTTCAGCTGTAACCGAGACTCCAGCCAACTCTACAGCTTCGGTGGTCAAAGCAGCATCCACTGGAGTGGTTACATCAATATTTACATTTACACCTTCAGACGTATAGGATGCATAACCGATCATGGAAAATTCTACAACATAACTGCCTGGAGTAAGATTTATAATAAAATATTCACCGTTTGCATCGGTTGCCGCACCGGAAGACGTCCCACTAATCAACACATTACATCCAACAAGGGGTTCACCTGATCCACTGTCCGTTACACGACCGGCGATCTTTCCTGTCTGACCGGCCGTTAAAAGCACCACTGACAGGGTTATTGCAATAACATATTGTAGTAATCGCATACCATTCTCCTCAATTAAAAATTGTATTTATTGACACTATTTAGATATTTGCACTATTTGATTCATATACCCAATAAAGTGATACTAAGTAGGAGTTTTAAACAAGTCAATAATAAATTGATATTTTTTTGGCACAAATTACAAAAGAGTGTTTAGTGTTTGATAAATATATATACTCAAATATTATACCAAGTATCGATACCAAATATCGTTGCTAGGACAATTAACGGTATAGTTATTTTGGCCATGGCTCTAGATGTGATAATCTGTAAAAAAACAGCCGTACCATTGCATTTAGTTTAGATTCACTATTACTTTTTAACCTCAACTGATAAAAAACAATGCAAGATCAATTGATTCAATGCCTCACACGTCTGGTGCAGATTAATTCCGTGAACCCGGATCTTTCAACCACCGGCCAAGGGGAGCGGGAGATTGCAGAATATATCCACCATCATTTCCAACTGTTGGAAATCCCTTCTGAGATACATACCGTAATTGATGACCGCTGCAATACGACCGCAATATTAGCCGGTGAAGACAAAGACAGAATATTACTTCTGAACGGTCATATCGATACGGTGGGCGTCGAAGGTATGGATGACCCCTTTACCCTGAAAAAAGCAGGAGACAGACTTTATGGCCGGGGCACATATGATATGCTGGCTGGGTGTGCAATTCAAATGGGTCTGGCCAACTATTTTTCCCAGCATTCCTCTCCGATCACTTTAGTATTTACCTTCGTAGCTGATGAAGAAAACCTGAGTATTGGTATGGAACATCTGGTTGAGCATTTCCTCCAAGCGCTACCGGTAAAGCCCTTTCTGGGAATTTTTTTGGAACCTACTGAAGAACATATCGGCATCAGTCATAAAGGATTCGCCTGGTTCGAAGTAGAGATTAAAGGGCTGGCAGCACATGGCAGTCGTCCAGAACAGGGGGTAAATGCCATTTTTCCGCTTAGTTATGCTCTTAAAGAACTGGAAACGATTAACCAGGAATTAGCTGCCGAGAAACCCCACCATTTTTTGGGTCATGCTACCCTCCACCCGGGACTCATTTCCGGCGGTTCATCCCAAAGTGTAATCGCTGCCAGAGCTAAACTTAATTGGGAACGCCGCATCCTGCCCGGTGATCGACAGGAAAAGCTGGATAGGGAATTGCAGCGCGTGATTTCTGCTGTTGAAAATGCAACTGGGGATCAAAAGATCATGGGTCGACAAATTTTCAGCCGTCCTCCCAATGAATCATCAGAAAACAAACTGATTGGAAAATTAAAACAAGCCGCCGGAGATAAAGAATATTGTGGCATGTCATACTGGGCGGATTCTGCACTGGCAGCACAGGTAGGTATTCCGTCTATTCTATTTGGACCTGCCGGGCACGGTGCTCATGCCGATGACGAATGGGTCAGTGCTGAAAGTATTTTCAAGACATATGAAGCCATGAAAAAGTTCATACTGGATTTGGGAGACTGACTGCCCTAGCTGCGCCCTCTCTTATGGCAACCCTGAAACGTGATCTTGGTAAACTATCCGGTTATGCTACCATTATTGGTATATTGGTTGGAGCAGGTATTTTTCGGGTTACCGGTGAGGCGGGTGCTGTGGCTGGTTCTGCCGTTCCGCTGGCCTATCTTATTTTCGCACCAATTGTAATCTGTACTGCTTTGGCATATAGTGTATTTGTTTCCACACCCCTGGGGATGCGTCCGGGTGGTGCTTATATTCATATTTCACGCACATTTGGGAACTATTACCTGGGTTTTATTGCCATGTGGATGAAGCTAATGGCATTTATTGGAGCCATCTCATTCATGTCCACCAGCCTGGGAGAATACATGACCTTTTTTCTGCCGGGTACAGATCCACGACTGTGGGCGTCTTTAACCATGATTTTATTTTACGGAATAAATCTTTTCGGTGTCCGCCACTACGGGTTAATCCAGACCATCATGCTGGGTATTTTAATTGTAAGTATTCTGGTTTTGGTGATTCCCGGTCTTTTTGCAGTTAATATGAAATATTATGATACTCTGCTACCCAAAGGAATTAGTGGACTTCTAGCGGCCATGCCCATGCTCTTTTTCAGCTATGCTGGTTTTGAAACGCTGGCCCAAGTGGCCGGGGAAACCAAAGATCCCACCCGAACACTCCCAATGATTTTTGTTAAAGGAGTCCTCGTATCGGTGGTCATATTCTTTTTTATGGCTTTCGTAGCTTTTGGTGTATTGCCAGCTGAAACACTAGCCCAATCCCAATCTGCTATGGCTGATGCCGCTGCCGTGTACTTACCACCCTGGGGTGCCAGAATTGTGGCCATTGGTGCGATGAGCGCTTTTTTAACCAGTATCAATGGTTCCATTTTGGTGCCATCCCGCATGCTGTTTGTGTTTAGTGAAGATCGACTGCTTCCACCTTTTCTGGCAGCAGTCCATCCCAAATGGCGCACACCCCACGTAAGCCTCATCATCAGCGGAATCATTTGCACGGGATTGGTGTGGACCAAGTCCGCTTACTTTCTGATGAATACAGGACTGATCGGTATTTTTATTATTTATATCATGCAAGGGACAGCACTGGTTTGTCTGCCGACCGTAAACCCGGATTTATATCAATCAGCTAAGTTCAAACCGCCGGTCTGGGCCCTGTATATTCTGGGAGGTGTAACGATCATTTCGATGAGCTTCTTTTTGGTTCAGATTATTGCCGATGTTTTCCTGTGGACCTTGGGCGGTATTGCTCTCGGTACCCTCGTATACATTGCCGGCAAAGCCAGTGGGAAAAAGGAAGGATTTAATTATGAAGCACGCATGGCCCGGGATTTTCATCTATTGGAACAGGAGGCGTAGAAATGGCTTTTATTAAAACAGTTGACCCACAGGATGCTGAAGGTATCGTAAAACAGGAATACGAAAAAGGAGTCCGCCGCTCAGGACGGGTATTCAATATCCTGAAAATAATGAGTCTCAGTCCAGTGGCCCTGAGAGAATCCATACGCATGTATCTGGCGATCATGTACGGCGAGTCAAAACTGTCACGAGCCCAACGGGAGATGCTGGCAACCGTGGTGTCCCAGGTGAACCATTGCTATTACTGAATTGAAGCCCACGGGGACGACTTCCGGGATGAAGTCAAGGATGAAGAAAAAGCTCGGCACCTTAAACACGACTGGCAAACCGCAGACCTATCAGAGGAGGATAAAGCTCTGTGTTCCTGGGCCGTGAAGCTTACCCTTACCCCTGCGGAAATGTTGGAATCAGATGTTCGTGGTTTGGAGACGTTCGGTTTTTCTCAAAACGCAATAAGTGATGCTGCTCAGGTTATAGGATATTTCAATTATATAAACCGTGTTGCGGATGGGCTAGGGGTGGATCTGGAGCCAGAAATGAAATGAAAAATACCGACCAAAAAGCAAAGGGAATCGAATCTCTTAACCAGGAATTCCGCCACTATGAACAGGTAAATAAGGATCAGGTCTACCATCTTTCTGAAAATCCCCAGGAGGAAGAATTTGATACTGACTTTGAAATTAAAACGATTGATTTTGCATTGTTCCATAGGGATCGTCCCCGTTTTATTGAGGAACTGGGCTTAGCCCTGGCAGAAATTGGATTTGCAATAATTTCCAACCATGGTGTAGACCCGGACCTGTATCATCAGGCCGAGGAAAAAATTATTGAATTCTTCAATACCACTATTGTTGAAGAACGGATGCATTATAAAGCCCAACGCCAGGGCTCCGTCAACCAGGGTTATTTTCCAATCAAGACCACCACCATTATCCACCCGGACTTGGTGGAAGGCTGGGTGTTCTGCCGGCGGGCATTTAACCTGGACTGCGATTCAAGCTATCAAGAATCGGATTTTTGGCCCTTGCCAGGCTTCGAGCCCTTTTTCCGACAAATTGTCTTGGCGCACGAAAAGCTTATTCTGCCGCTGATGCAGAGCATGCTTGCTTACCTGGGAGCGGACCCCACCGCATATGACCAAAAGCTGACCAAAACAAATTTTGGTTTCCGGTTGAATTATTATCCGCAGCTGACTAAAGACCAGCTGGATTCAGGCGGTGGACGCATGTTAGGCCATGAAGATATTGATTTATTTACTATCCTGCCTTCCCAGAGTGTAGAGGGTCTCCAGGTGTTGAATCGTAAAAACATGAAATGGATACGCTTGAATCCAAAATTTGGTGATATCATTCTCAACACTGGTGATTATATGCAGCGGATCAGCAATGATATTTTCCCTTCTACCACTCACCGGGTTAGTCCGCCAATAGATTCGAATTTGATGGGTAAACCACGCATTTCCTTTCCCATGGCAATTTATATATGGGAGGACGAGATCCTGGAAGTTCTGCCGAATCTGAAAAATCCGAAATATGAATCCATCCGTGCAGAAAAATTCCATACCAGCATTACTAGTAAATATTACGGAGATGATTACTCAGCAGATGTAAAAGATTAGTTTCTAGATATCCTTCACTTTGGGTATGCGCCTGATAGAATTTGGCTGTAAATAAAAACTTAGATTTTAGCCAAACTAGATGATCTCCCTTTTTTTCTTCCAATACAGGTAAGCAGGAATACCTAAAAGAGTAAGCCCTAATCCCATTAATGATTGTTCCGGTGATTCAAAAAACGTATTCACCATTATTACTGATGAAAATATTATGAAAAAAGCTGGGACATACGGATAGCCCCATACTTTATAGGGCCGCTCTAGGTTCGGTTGTTTTTTCCTTAGTACAAACACAGTTGACGATGCAGCGATCCACATCATAAAATTCACAAATACCACCAGCGTGATCAATTCTTCAAATGTGCCAGTCAAAGTTAAAATTGCGGCCCAAAAACCCTGAATAATAATCGCATTGCCCGGTGTTTTAAATTTTGGATGAACATTCGCTGCACTACTAAAAAACAAATGATCTTTGGCCATAGCATAATAAACCCTTGAACCAACAAGTATATTGCCATTTAAAGCGCCAAACATTGAAACAATAATAACCAAGGTAAACACACCCGCGATTCCTGGTCCATACAGGGTCTTAGCGGCCATTTCTCCAACTTTTATTTCACCTATAAGAGTATCCATTGGTAATACCTTTAAATATGCAATATTTATCAGGAAATACAATACAAGGATCATTATCGTACCAATAATTAGAGCCAAAGGTAGATTCTTTTTAGGGTTCTTGATCTCCCCCGCCGCAAAAGTCACATATTCCCACCCCCCTACTGTCCAGTTTACGGCCACTAAGGCAATCCCCATACCCGTTAGTATTGATCCAATACTCATATCGGTTGGATTTAATGAAAGATCTAAATGATTACCTGTAGAAATAAATAATCCAGCAAGTGCGAACAATAAAATGCTGCCAATTTTCAACACCGTAAAAATATTTTGGACCCACTTTCCAAATACAATACCCAAATAATTTATAAGAGATAAAACAACAATTAGAGACAGAGCAAATATCTGCCCACCAGATATTGAAAAACTACCAATACCTATTATACTATTGTGGGTCGAGAGGCTGGGATAGAATGAACCTAAATGTTCAGCAATAGCAACAGCAATTGCCGCATTTGTTCCCGATATATAGGCAACAAATGCTACCCAACCAAAAAGGAAACCAGGCAATGGTCCATATGCCTCTCGAAGGTACACATACTGCCCTCCTGCTTTAGGCATTGCAGCACCTAGTTCAGCGTATGTTAGGGCGCCAGAAAGCATCTGTAATCCACCTAAAATCCACGCCAGTAAGATCAAAGATGCAGACGGTAAAGCCTCTGCCATCAATCCTGTGGTCATGAATATACCTGAACCGATAACAATGCCGATCACCATCATTGAACTGTCAAACAATCCAAGTTGGCGCTCAAGTTTTACGGGCTGGTCTTTTTCATTCATTTAAAAATAAGGAAAGGAATTTAATCTTCAGGATAATGATGATAATACTTTAAATCATTTTGTTATGATACGTCGAACTCCAGCAGATTTTCTTGATATTAATACATACCCTCTGGTTCAGCCGGAATCAAAAACATGGACAGAACTTGTAAATAGATGCAAAAAGTCATTAAATGAAAAAGGTGCATGCATACTTAAGAATTTTGTTCACCAATCCATTCTCGACAGGATGGTATTGGAAACCGAACGTATTGTAAATAAATCTCATTTTTGCAAGGATAACCATAATGTATTCTTTGAAAAGGATGATACTTCTTTGCCTGTCGATCATCCATTACGGATAAGAGAAGATACATCTCTCAATTCGATTCCTTATGATCTCATGGATCCTGCAGATGCACTACACCAATTATACAATTGGTATCCCCTCATAAATTTCTTATCTGCAGTTTTGGGCCAGACGCTTTATCGTATGGCTGACCCTATGGCAGCGCTCACATTGAACGTAATGAATGAGCACCAAAATCATGGCTGGCATTACGATGAGTCCCAAATAACCATTACTCTGTTAATACAAAAACCTGAAGCTGGCGGCGTATTTGAATGCGTTCCAGATCTGCGAAAATTCGATACAGATGATTATTCAAAACTGGGAGCTATACTGAATGGCTCTGATGAAGGGTTAGTACCTTTGAATGTTGAACCAGGAGATTTACTTATTTTTGCAGGATTTTATTCGCTGCACCGTGTTACACCGGTTGTGGGTAAAACAACTCGCTATGTAGGTACATTGTGTTATAAGGACAGGCCAAACGTATTGAATAGTCCTGAAGTACAACAATTATTCTATGGCCGAGTCAATCAAGGTTGATTACTGATTCTCAAATTCAAGAATATTCCGAAAAAGGAGCCATTTTACTCAAAAAAGCATTTAACATTGAATGGCTTTCACTTTTGGCTGAAGGGATAGAGAAGAATCGAAAAAATCCTGGCCCCCACGCATGTCAGTATACACCAGCAGATGATGAAGGCGATTTTTATGATGATTACTGTAATTGGAATCGCTTTGATGAATACCGAGAGTTCCTGTTTAACTCTCCGGCAGCAGAAATTGCTGGGCGTCTAACTCAATCATCTGAAATGCGTATTTTTCATGAACACATATTAGTAAAGGAGCCGAAAACATCAGAACGTACGCCCTGGCACCATGATCAACCCTATTACTGTGTAGATGGAGAGCAGGTTTGCAGCATCTGGTTGCCATTGGATCCTGTGCCCAGAGAAGCAGGACTTGAATTTATCGCCGGATCACACGCCTGGGGAAAAATGTTTATGCCAAAAAAATTCCTGACAAATAAGGAATATGCTTATAAACCAGGTAGTTTTGATTCCATTCCAGATATAGAAGCCAATCGTGATCAATACGAGATTTTATCTTGGGATTTAGAACTGGGGGATTGCATTGTGTTTCACTTCAAAACCTTACATGGGGGAGCAGGGAATCTCAGTCAGCGTGCTCGCCGACGCGCATTTAGCTCCCGCTGGATCGGCGACGACGCTGTTTTTGCGGATCGGTCCGGTGAAACATCACCACCTTTCCCTGAATTATCCTCCTTTAAGCAAGGTGATGTTCTTGATCATCCGCTTTTCCCGGTTTGCTGGAAAAGTTAATCTTCTTTATTAATTGTTATTCAACCTGCGGTCCGATGTAAATCGTTTTCATTATATTAATCGTATCACTGGTGGGTTGGGTGTGTATCTAGACCCTGAGATGAAGAAATAACGCTAGGAATTTAACCTAGCCCTTTTCAGATGGTGATCGGTGTTAAATACAACTGGAAGCGCCACCTCCAACACCTCCATGTCTTCCGAACATTTTGACAAACTGTGCTTTAGTGCACTAGGTATAATAAAGGAGTCGCCGGCGGTAAGCAATTCTGAATCCATTTGATCGCAATTGAGCTCAGCAGACCCATTCAGCAGGAACATGAAAAGCAGGTCTGCATCATGGGAGACGAATTCAGGCTGCGGTTGGCCAATAGGACGGGCGACACGTACTCCAGCCAAGCCATCTGTGGCAGAAGCAATGCCAATATCCCGAGCCTCAAAACCTTCCATCCTCCACGGTTTCCATTCTGTTTTGGCAGCTTCATGTCGAATAAAATGTTGTCCGTTAAATAGGCGTCCGGGGTCGACTGATGATGTTGGTAACTTTATTTTGTGATCTACGCACGTTTCGTGAACAGCAGGGCAGGTAAGTTCGATCACTTCCATGCCTGGTGAATTTTCCAGTACCTGATGCCGAATCTGGGGCGGCTGGAGAACACAGTCGCCTGCCTCGATAACAAATGGTTCACCTTGGTCTTCATAAACGAGTCGGGCCCAGCCCTTGTAGCAGTAGATCATTTGAAATAATATTTTATGATAATGGACATAGTCCGGTACGGGACCGCTGTCCAGAATCCTGATATGGGATGCAACTACATAGCCACCTTGACGATCAGGGATAAGATCGCGGTACCGCATTCCAGCCCGGCCTTCGCTCCATTGGTTGGAGGCACTCATTTTAGTGAGTACAAAATTTTGTTTTACTTTCGGAATATTTAGCGGAGGGTCGACCTCAATAAGATTGACGCAGGTTCCGTTTGGTGCCGTTAATTTCAACTTACCATCAGCTACAGTAGCGGGGTCTGAACAGAGCAGATTGATGGAACCAGGGTCTTGATTATTTCCCGGTTCCAACCGGAGGCGGATACCGTAGCCGCTGATAACAGCAAGAGAAGGTTCTTCTGCCGGAGCAATAGTCTCCATTTTGAATCCTAGCTTGTCGGTGAAAAACTGGAGTGTTTCATCCAAGTTATTGCACGGCAGTAATATTTCTGCCGTTTGAATATTCTCTTTATCCAGGTTGGTCATCAGGATTTTTCGAATTGATAGTGAACATATTCCTGTCTATTTATTATTCGAGTTTACATAACCAATCATAAAATTCAACAAGGATAATGTGTAACTTTTCCTGAGGAGTACCATGATTAGCATCGATCGTAACTGGAGATGGTTCTGTGGAACCGGTTTACAGCCATGAGCCACATCTACCAAACATATGATTGTATTTTTGTTTATCTTGTACACTGAATATGGCCAAAGATTCAAAATACTCTAATATCTTACCAAGTCTCATTGCCGGACTCGTCAATGGTATCATATTCGTGGTGTCAGCAATGGCTCTGGGAGCCCTGATCTTTACTGGTGAATTATCCAGTTATTTACCGCAAGGAATTGGAATTCTCTTATTCGGATCGTTGATATTTGCGCTTTTTTCCGCTGTTACTGCGAGTTACCCCATTATTATTAGTGCTCCGCAGGATATACCAATTGCAATTCTGGCGCTCATGGCCACCACCATTGTTGCTACTTCCGGATCAAGCTGGTCCGCTCAGGAACAGTACGAATTTATCTTCGTTACGATTGGACTTACATCGGTCCTGGTGGGTTTGTTTTTCTACATCCTGGGGAAATTCAAGCTCGGAAAGCTGGTACGATTCATACCCTTTCCGGTCGTTGGGGGGTTTTTAGCAGGTACAGGCTGGCTGATTGTACAATTCTCTTTCAGCATGATGACGGATGTAGATCCGACGATCAATAATCTCTCCGCTTTTTTCACCTCAGATATGCTGATCCGATGGGTACCCGGCGCCGTATTTGCGATCGTATTATTGATATTACACCGTTATATCAGCCATTATTTACTCATGCCGACTGTTTTAACCATTGGGATCGGGTTGTTCTATATAGTATCGTTTTTTAATGGAGTATCTGTTTCTGAACTGGAAAGCGGCGGATATCTGCTTGGCCCGTTTCCAGAAGAGGGCCTGTTCACAGGACTGCCGCTGAAGTACCTGTCCGGATTCGATTGGAACCTGTTTTGGGTTACACTGCCTGCCATTGGCACGATGATGGTCTTAAGTACGATCTCAGTTTTGTTTAACTACAGCGGACTGGAGCTGATCATCAAACAGGATGTAGATCTGGACCGGGAACTGAAAATGACCGGTTTCAGTAATATACTTGCCGGTTTGGGAGGTGCACCTCCGGGTTACCTCACATTGAGCGTAACAAGTATGGCGTATGATATCGGTGCCCGCTCTAGATTGAGCAGCATTGTGGTCGTACTGCTTTGTGCATTCACCTTATTCTTTGGTGCGGATGTATTGTCCATTTTCCCAAAAGTGATCCTGGGGGGATTGCTCCTGAATCTAGGCTTATCCTTTTTGGAGGAATGGCTTTATGACACCTGGGAAAAATTGTCGAGGAATGATTATTTCGTTATCGTACTCATCCTGGTTGTGATTGCAGCGGTGGGTTTTCTGGAAGGAATTGTGATCGGTTTACTCATGTCGATTGTTCTATTTGTTTTGAGTTATTCAAAGGTGAAGGTAGTTAAGCATGAATTGACCGGCACAACATTCCACAGCAATGTAGAACGATCCGAATACCTAAAACGAATCATTGCGGATCATGGAGAACAGATCAGTATTCTGCCCTTGCAGGGTTTTATTTTCTTCGGAACAGCTAATCGGTTGTTAGACAGAGTGAACGAGCGGGTAGAAAAAGAAGGATCCTCACATCTCAAATATTTGATCTTTGATTTTCGGCAGGTGACCGGTTTGGATTCTTCAACCATCAATAGTTTTATCAAATTGCGTATTATGGCCAAGAACCATGGTTTCAGAGTGGTTTTTTGCAATTTAAATCAAGACATGACCAACCAGCTGAGGGTTGGAGGGCTTTTGCCTGATGAAGGGGGCGTCTTTGTTGAATTTGATGATTTAGACCATGGATTGGAATGGTGTGAAGATGAGCTCATTGAGCAATACAAAAAGTTGGATAAGGAACTTTCTGATTCCGAAAAGGCGGATTCCTTTAAAGATCAATTCCCAGGAATCGCCGAATTTTTTGAAGAAAAAAAAGTAGCCGGTGATACCGCTATTATCGAACAGGGGAAAGATCCAGGCGGAATTTATTTCATAGAGTCAGGCCGCATTACTGTCCGCCTGGGTACCGGTTCAGCGAAAGGAATCCGATTGAAATCCCTCGGGGCTGGGACAGTGGTGGGTGAAGTAAGCCTGTACTTGGGTTCAAAGGCCTCCGCCTCTGTTTTGACCGAGACAGATTGTGTTATTTATTTTCTGTCCAAAGACAATTTCCAGAAATTGAATCTAGAATCACCGGGAAAAGCGGCCGAGCTGCATACCTATATCGTTAAACTCCTTAGTGACAGATTAGCAAAATCCAATGCTACAATTCAAGCATTGATGCGCTAATAAAAGCATAATCTTAATAGCAATTCATTCTGTTCCTATACAAATGATTTTGTACCTAATAAGCGATAAGATCATTATTATATTAAAATCCTAGGCGTGATGGAAATACAGCAAAAACCACCGAGCCTGGAAAGGGTATTGTCCCTGCTGGATGCCACCATGATCAATGTTGGCGGAGTCATCGGATCGGGAATCTTTATGGTTCCGGCAACGGTTGCTTTCTTTACGGGTTCTACATCTCTTTTTTTCCTGGTATGGATCCTGGGCGGAATCGTTAGCCTTTTCGGCGCACTTTCCGTGGCTGAGTTGGGCGCTGCCATGCCGCGGGCCGGCGGACAATATGTCTATCTAAACGAAGCATACGGACCGCTCTGGGGATACCTTTACGGCTGGTCGGCTGTGGCTGTCATCAACACCGCTTCCATCGCCGCCGTCGGGGTTGCATTTTCCGAATATCTGGGATTTTTCTTTCCGATTAGTGACGCAAGTATAAAAGGCATTGCTGTCGGTACCATTGTTCTTCTGACCATTATCAATATTGTAGATGTGAAATCAGGGGCCTGGTTTCAAAATTTATTTACGCTATCAAAACTAGGCGCTATCTTTGGGATCATCCTACTAGGTTTAGTAATGGAAGGCGGAACAAATCAAAACCTGAGTCCGATTTTTTCAGATAAACCATTTATTGGACTTATCGGTCCCCTAGGCCTCGCCATGGTATCAGTCCTGTGGACATTTGATGGCTGGATTTTTATTACTTATGTAGCTGGTGAGGTCAAAAACCCGGGACGCAATATTCCTTTGTCACTCATCTTTTGCATGCTGATTGTTGTATCGGTCTATCTATTGTTGAATTATGTTTTACTCTTCACACTGGGATTCACTGGGATGAATGGCTCCGAACTGGTAGTATCCGATGCTGCTTCCGTCTTCCTGGGAAACAAAGGTGCCGCTGTTGTCACAATAATCATCCTGATCTCATTGATCGGCGCAAACAATGGATTTGTACTAAGCAGTGCCCGCATCAATTATGCCATGGCCAGGGATAAATTATTTTTTAATCAAGCCGCTCAAATTCATTCTAGGTTTAAATCACCGGCCAATGCACTGATCATCCAATGCGTGTGGGCCTGCCTCCTGACTTTCACGGGCACTTTTAACCAATTGATCACCTACATCATTTTTACATCCTGGATATTTTATGGTATGTCCGCTGGTGCAGTTATCATTTTACGAAAGAAAAAACCAGATATGGATCGCCCATACAAAACACCAGCATATCCGTGGATTCCTATCATATTTATCTTCTTTGCCATATTTCTTACCATTAATACCATCATGGAAGCACCCCGGGATGCAGCCATTGGAGCCGGGATAATCCTGGCCGGACTTCCACTGTATTATTACTGGAAAAAGAATGGCTGATTTGCGGCAACAAATCGCATCCGCAGTGGAAGCATCCCGGGATGATCTCGTCAGTTTCATCCAAACACTTGTCCAGTCCCCCAGTCTTGCCAATGATGAGGGTCCCGTTCAAAATATTATTCAGGATAAACTAGAGTCTCTTGGATTGGATACAGAAAAGATTCTTGTCAGGTTTGATAAATTAAAAGACCATCCCGGTTTTAGTGATGATGGATTTTCACCGGATTCCCGCATGAATGTTATAGGACAATGGCACAATGATGGGGATGGGAGATCACTGATTCTGAATGGCCATGTGGATGTGGTTCCTACGGGCCCGGAAAATCTGTGGAATAAATCACCCTGGTCCGGGTCTGTCAAAAACGGGCGGATCTATGGGCGTGGTTCCTGTGACATGAAAGCTGGCTTAGGCGCTGGAATATTTGCAGTCCAGGTTCTTCAATCTATCGGTTTTAAACCGGACGGAAACATAATGATTCAGTCCGTGGTTGGCGAAGAATCTGGCGGCTGCGGTACACTAACCAATATTGTAAAAGGCTATTCCGCTGACGCAGCCGTGATTCTTGAGCCAACATCCTTAAAAGTATGTCCGATTCAATCTGGTGCACTCACCTTCCGCCTGACTATCCCCGGTCGTGCCACCCATGCAGCAATGCGTTGGGATGGGGTAAGTGCCATCGAAAAATTTAACCTGATCCATCAGTCCATTATAAAGTTCGAGAAAGAGCGTCATGATTCATTTAATGTAACTTATTTTGAATCCAGAGATCGTGTCGCCCCGATTAACATTGGTACGATTAAAGGTGGAGAGTGGCATTCCACGGTACCAGAATCGGTTGTAGCAGAAGGACGTTTTGGCGTCTTTCCCAGTGAAACAACCCGCAATGCTCGGGATGCATTTGAAGATCATATCAGTGAAATTTCTAATAATGATCCATGGCTTAAAGACAATCCACCTGTGGTAGAATGGTTTGAAGGACAGTTTGAATCCGGGCAGACCGATCCAGAGCATCCTGTAATTGATAAACTCATGGCAAGCCATCTGACTGCAACGGGATATGCACCCATTATTGAAGGTGTTACTTATGGTTCTGACTTGCGTCTCTTCACAAATCATGCTCATATTCCCGCCGTTCTTTTTGGCCCTGGAGATGTGCGTCTTGCCCATGCGGCCAATGAATATGTGGAAATTGAAGAAGTATTAACCTCCGTGAAAGTGGTTGCGAATATGATCGTGAAATGGTGTGGAGGAACATTTGACTAAATATTTTGGCTGTCAGAATATGGTGGATCCCATCCGCCGGGTCCTAATCAAACATCCCAAGTATGCGTACAGAGATCAAGTAAACGTAGATCATCAATCTCCGCAACTCAATTATTTCGGCGTTCCGGATTTTGAAAAGGCATTGGCCGATTATGACATATTCGCAGGATTGCTTGAATCCTTCGGCACCGAAGTTTATCATCTCCCGGAAGATGAATCCACATCTCTTGATTCAATCTATACCCATGACCCCTGTGTTGTTGCCAATGGTGGAGTGATTATCTGCACCATGGGAAAAAAGGATCGGTTACCGGAAGCAGCAGCAATGGAAAACTATTTTCAATCAATTGATGTTCCAATTCTCGGTCGGATTGAAGCACCGGGAACCCTGGAA
>ENA-ORDI01000753-ORDI01000753.1-marine-metagenome-genome-assembly--contig:-NODE-753-length-20455-cov-3.017568_pt1 | contig 20455 bp, 18 predicted proteins | sample MGYA00248628_ERZ508525 | MGnify/ENA primary metagenome ERZ508525 (study PRJEB26195, sample SAMN05422138) | marine metagenome | isolation source: East of Porto Seguro, South Atlantic Ocean | place... | reverse complement strand
CGACGCCAGAAGGACACGACAGTTCGCAGGCACGGCACTGCAGGCACATGTCCCAGTGGCCGATGACCGCCGGTGTCATGTCCAATCGCCCCTCGTTGACCGCTTTCATCAGCGCGATGCGGCCGCGTGGCGATTCGGCCTCGAGGCCGGTTTCGAGATAGGTCGGGCATGCCTGAAGGCAGAACCCGCAGTGCACGCACCTGTACAGATCGGATTCATGCGGCGCGTGCGGGCCTGAAAAGCCGGGGAACGTTCCTGGCGGACCGACCGGTTGATCGGCTGACGGTGGTGGTGCCTGCCCTGGTAATTCGGTCATATTTTCCCGACGAACCGACCGGGGTTCAGCGTGTTGGCGGGATCGAACTTTTTTTTGACTCTGCGCATGATTTCGATCGAGTTTCCCACGTCGCTAAACACGTCGATCTGTTGCTTGACGGTGAACGGACACTTTTCGATGATGCACGACCCGTTCGAATTCGACACTGTTGAAACGATGGAGTTCACAAAGGATAGTGCCTGTTCGTCAGAAACTACACCTGTGAGTGCGGTCAGAGCGCCGAATCCAAGATCGCAGATCGTGGAAGTGTGGTTGGCAACTTTATTTTCAGCACGAATCGCCTCTGATATTTCAAGGGTCAAAGCCGTTCGCGCGATCACCCTTGCCACTACGCCGGCCGCCGACTCGGCACTATCGAGCAATGCCCAGGTGCGGGATGCCGAATCGCCGTCGAGCGCGGCATATCCGGTCGCTCCCGTCGCACCTGCCGCACCCGTGACCTCGTTCAACTGCCGTTCGATCGACCGTGCGCCTCCACCGAGTCTCACCAGAAGCGTCCACACCTCATCACCTGGGTCCGCCGTGACCTCGCCGATTACAGCAGCCATAACATCGGTCGCCAGTGGACCCGATACGAGTGATATCGCCTCGGGTGCAAACAGGCCGTTGACAAGGCTCAGGCCGACTTCGCCGGCAGAACGAACGTCATCGAACCACGCCACAACGGTCTGTTGGTTGGCGAGGATTGGAGCCAGTTTAAATGCAGCCTGAGAAATGACACCGAGCGTTCCGTAAGCGCCGGTGTGGAGCCGGTGCAGGTCGTAGCCCTGTACGTTCTTCACGACCCTGCCACCAGTTTTGGTGACGGTGCCATCGGCCAGCACGATCTGCATACCGATGACCCAGTCCCTGATGCCGCCGGTTGACGATTGGCGACGCCCCGGTGCGTTCGATGCGACCGAACCCCCGACCGTAGCCTGTGCGGGATTTCGCACCTCGAAAGGTAGTCGCTGGCCCTCTTTTTCGAGCACTTCATTCAGATCGCCAATGCGCACGCCAGCATCGACAATTACGGTCAGGTCTCCCGCCACGTGTTCTAGTTGTCCCGTGTGGCCGGTCAGGTCGAGCGCGATGTCATAACTTGCCGGCACGTTCCCCACGCCCATGCGAGTCCCGCCGCCCCAGGGAATTACGGTCAGACCAGATGAAGTGGCGCCCGCGAGCGCAATCGATATCTCATCGAGCGTGATTGGGCTCTCGATTGTTGAAGGTGTAAGGCCGTCCAGCGAGTGGTTCACGTAGCTATCTGGGCCTTATGCCGTTGCCGGAGTTGGAGTCGAGGCGGGCGTCGGCGTCGGGGGAGTCATGTGCATCTGGGGTTTCCATGGGGCCGTCCTCCAGAGTTGGTCGCCGATGGCGGTCGCCGCGTCGAGCGCTTCCTGTGGAACTTTTTCTTCCCATGCAACCAGGTTTTGCTCCAGCTGTTCGAGGGTACGGGCTCCGACGATGCAGGCCGAAACTGCCGGGTTCGAACGGTTCCATTTCAGTGCCAGCGCCATTGGAGAAACGGCGTGTTTTTCGGTAACCGCGATGAAATCCTCCATCGCGCCGAAAGTGATCTCGTTCCAGTAGGTGTTGCGGTAGAACCTGTTTGCCCTGAAATCGGCAGAAAAGCGTCCACCAGCCTCGGTTTCGCCTTCTATCTGGCGGTGCTTGCCCAGCAGGAAGCCCCCGGCCTGCGGCGAGTAGACCATCACTCCGACCCCCTGGTCAAGGCACGCCGGGAACAACTCCCGCTCGGCCTCGCGGTACAGGAGGTTGTAACGGGGCTGCACGGAACTGAACCTGGTGAAGCCGTTTCGGTCCTGGGCCCACAGCGCTTCGATCAACTGGGGACCCGAGAAGTTCGACACGCCGATGTAGCGCGCTTTACCGGCCCTCACAACATCGTTGTACGCCTCGATCGTCTCTTCGATGGGAGTAGTCAGGTCTGGCGCATGTATCTGGTACAGGTCGACGTAGTCGGTACCGAGGCGCTTCAGCGAGTCGTCGATGGCCCGCATGACGTATTTTTTGTTGACGCCCACATCGTTCGGGTGTGGTCCGACCTGGCTGCGACCTTTCGTCGCCAGAACGACTTCTGAACGGCGGGGCTTGATGAACCGGCCTACGTTTTCTTCAGAAAGCCCTTCGCAGTACGAGTTCGCCGTGTCGATAAAGTTCACGCCGCTGTCGAAAGCGGCAGACATTATGCGAATCGAGTCGGCAGCGTCGGTCTGACCGCCAAAATTATCTGCACCGATGCAGTATTCGGAAATTTTTAATCCGGTGTTCCCGAGCCTTACATATTCCAACTGATCTTATCCTCGTGAGCGGTGTGTTGTGTATGCGGGTCTGGTGCCTTACGACCGGACAGGTGAAGGAGCGGGGACGGTGCCGAACGCCTGACCGGAGTTCGGGGGGTAGGTCATTGGTGCGCCGGATTCGAAATCGTCGGCAATCGCACGTACCTCGGCCATGATTTCGTCGGGTGCCGATTCCGACCATGCGTCGAGCACACCCTGCACCTGTTCGAGCGTCCTTGACCCGAATATCGGCGCCGTCACGCCCGGGAATTCCGATACCCACTGGAGCGCAAGCCGGATGGCTGGCTGGCCGTGTTTGTTCGCAAGCGCTGTGAACATTTCGACGGTCTTAAAATTCGAGTCGTTGAAGTAGCGAGATTTGAGTCCGCCGCCCTTGGAATCGTCGCGGGCGTCGAACTTGGAACCGGCCACCGCCTTGCCAGAACCACCGTGTTTGCCCGTCAGCATCCCACTGGCCAGCGGGGAGTAGGGGATCACTGCGATATCGTGCTCGGCCGCGACGGGGACCATCTCTCGACCGAGACCGGGCTGCAGAATGTTGAAGACGCTCTGTATCGCCTCGTACCTGAACAGGTTCTTGACATCGGAGACCCAAAGAGATTTCGCAAGCACCCAGGTCGGAAAGTTAGATACGCCGGCGTAGACGACTTTTCCCTGGTGGATCAGGTCGTCGACGGCCCGCAGCGTTTCCTCGACAGGGGTTTCCGCATCGAGAGAATGGCAGTAGAGCAGGTCGATCCGGTCGGTGCGCAGCCTTCGCAAAGAATTTTCGACGGCGCGCACGATGTGATAGCGGGACGCCCCGATGTCGTTTATCCCGGCACCCACCTTCGAGCGGTACTTGGTTGCGAGGACCACGTTGTCTCTTCGGCCGGATTCTGCCAGATAGTTTCCGATCATCGATTCCGATCGCCCCTCGTTGTACGAATCGGACGTGTCGATGAAGTTGATCCCGGCGTCAAGTGCCGTGCCCATGATCTGGTAGGCCGTCGGTTCGTCGCAGCCCCACTGGTTACCGTAGTTGTCGGTGCCCAGACAGAGGTTAGAGACCTTCGTCCCGGTGCGTCCGAGCTTTACATATTCGATAGGAATTTTGAGGCTCCCTGTGGCGTATCTAGCAGGTGTTGTTTATTGTTGTGATTAGTTGTGATCAAGTTCAACCCAGCGTGATTCTGCGGCCGAAAGATAAGCTGCGTCGACTATTTCGGCAGCCTTCATGCCGTCATGGAAGCTGGTTTCGACGAGCGATTGGTCACCGGCCACGACCGCGTCGGCGAACCGCTGGTATGGTTGCGGGTACTCGGCCCCCGGGTCGAGCTGGCCGACAGGCCCGTTCGGACCGGTCACCCCCAGGATCCCGAACCGGCCGTCGGTCGTGATCCTGCCATGCTCGCCCGATATCTCGACGCGGGGAGAGGTCCTGCCATCGGCGTCTGTACCCCGGGACGCGAACGACGTGTGGACGACGGCAAACCCGCCGTTCCGCCACTCGCAGAGGAACGCGGTGGCATCGGGGACATCGACATCGATCCCCTCGGGGTTGTCAGCGGTAGGGCGGTGCTTTGTCGTCGTGTCGAATGTCGAGACGACACGCGACACCTCGCCATTGATAAAGCGGAGCATGTCGAAGGCGTGGATCAACTCGTACACGGAGCCACCGCCGTTTTCGGAGCGGAACCTCCAGGTGAGGGTTTCGGGGCGTGCGTCGAACTGGTGCGACATGCCCCACCAGACGTTTGCATGGTAGATACGGCCCAGAAAGTCGTTGTCGAGATAACGCTTTATCCGGCCCAGGGTGGTGTTGCCGCGCTGGTTGAAGTTTGTCGAGTGGATCACGCCCGCAGCTTCCGCTGCATCGAGCATCTCTTTGCAGTCGGCGGCGGTGAGGGCGAGGGGCTTGTCGCAGAGCACGTGCTTGCCAGCAGCTATCGAATCCAGGGCGAGCTGTTTGTGCGAACCGGTTGGCGTGACGATGGCGACGGCGTCGAGTCCGTCCATGGACAGCATCCCGTTGTGGTCGGTGAATGTGTGCGGAATGTCCCACTTGCGCTGGAATTCGGCGAGGGGTTCCGGGCTCCTGCGCATCGCGGCGACGACCTCGACGTTATCGAGGCTGCTGAAGTGGTCCATGTGGGTGTTGGCAAAGCCGCCAGCACCAATGATTCCGATCCTGACCTTGCCACTTGAAGGGGACACTTTCGTTCCTGTCTACGGGGTTTTTATCAGGACGTGAACCGTGGTTGAATTGACTGGCTGACTGGCTGCTTCGCCCGGAGAGGCACCAGTCTAACGAAAGACGGCAAATACGGTCGGAATTTCGAACCGGAATTGATACAGACGCGGCGCTATTTCGTCAGCTTCAGAAAGGCAAGACCAGAACCGAGCGAGGCGATCTGGGCGAGCACCGCCAGTGCGACCACCTTGAAGTAGGGAGTCACTATTTCGGGTCGACCCGATTCGGGACCGTATTCGAACAGGAAGTTGCCGGTCTGGACGAAGGACATGAATATCGAAGTCGCCATCGCAAACCAACCACCGATCACCACCCAGATGAGCAATTCCCGGGTCGTGCCTCTCCATTTCGTCTCAATTGCGATTGATGTCGAAGGAGAGGCCGGATGGGACGTTCGAGTTGCGGCCGAATCCTCTGCAATCTGCTGCGACCTGGCGATGCCTGGCAAATCGATGCCAAGCCTGAGCAGCTTCCAGACCGATGAGCCGTGTTCCAGCAGATCGATTTCCTTACGGGCGAGTTCCTTAACGACGGCTGCCGATTGCGGGTAAGCCCATTTCCAGACATGAACCCACAGTAGCGCTGCGACTCCGGTGCCGAACCTGATAAGGAAAGTGAACAGGTTCATCGTTTGGCCTCCTGAAAGCGAGCAAATTGCGCCATTCGGGCTTCGAGTTCATCGATTTTTTGAATGGCCGACGTGCCTGCTTTATTCGGCGAAATCATGCGCCGCGGATGCGACTGGGAGTGATGCCATTCGGCGACAATCAATCCCTGTGCCTGAAGTGCCGAGATGGCCGCGTAAATCGAAGAAGTAGCCACCCAGTCGAGATTGGCGGACATGTCGATTCCAGCTACCGGCTGACTGCAACCTGCAAGATAGCGAAGGACCAGGAGTTGATTTCTGCAGACAGCCACTCGGTACTCCAGAGGTTTTCAAGGATTAGAACGTTACAAGTGTTGGAATGATCCACACACTGTCGAAATTGACGGACGATATCAACCTTTGTGCGTCGTGATCGAGAACGTCCGAGACTACTGCCAGTCGGAGGTCCCGGTCCGGCGGAACGAAGGCGCTGTAATTCCGTATGCCTCGCCGTGCACTGCGCCACCGGGGAACACCTTGCCTGGATTAAAGCGTTCGGCAAGCGACGGCACGCCGATCGGTGCGTCCTCAGGATCGCCCTCGCCGATGAACGCCGAACGTAATCGGGCCATCGCTTCGAGGTCGTCTTCCGTGAAAACGAGGGGCATGTAGGCCTGTTTTTCGATCCCGATGCCGTGCTCGCCAGACAGGGCGCCGCCAGCAGCCACGCAGGCCTCGAGAATTCGTGCGCCCGCAAGAATCGCCTGCTTAACCTCTTCGGGATGTCGCTCGTTGAACAGGATTGCCGGGTGAATGTTGCCGTCGCCCGCATGGAAAACGTTGGCCACGGTCACGTTCAGTTCCGCCGCGATCTGGTCGACCTGCTGGAGGACCTCCCTCAACTTTGTCCGCGGAACGACGCCGTCGACAAGATAATAGGTGGGAGCGATGACGCCGTAAGCGCCGACCGCACCCTTCCGGGTCTCCCAGAGCTTTGCACGGGTCGCCTCGTCATCGGCCTCACGTATCTCCATCGCCCCGTTATCGTTGCAGATCTTGAGCACGAGTTCGGTCTGCTCCTCGACAGATTCTTTCAGCCCGTCGACCTCGACGATCAGTACGGCCTCGGCATCGGCGGGATAGCCGGGGTGGTAAAACGGCTCGACCGCATCGATAGTCTTGCGGTCCATCATCTCGAGCGCTGCCGGCACCATTCCCTCGGCGATGATGTCGGTAACGGTTTGCGAAGCGGCGTCCATGGTCCTGAACGCCGCCAGCATGCTGTGGATCGTCTCCGGTTTTGGCAGCAACCGCACCGCGATCTTGGTAGCGATGCCAAACGTTCCCTCAGAGCCCACAAACGCACCTCGCAGGTCGTAGCCGGTCGATTCACGCTCCGAACCTCCAAGCCATGTCAGCGAGCCATCGGCCAGCACCACTTCGAGTCCCAGCACGTGGTTTGTCGTCACGCCCAGCGCCAGGCAGTGGGGACCGCCCGCGTTCTCACCGACGTTCCCGCCGATCGTGCAGGTCTTCTGGCTTGCGGGGTCGGGGGCGTAGAACAGGCCCAAATGGCTGACCATTTCGGACAGGTGGAGGTTGATCATTCCAGGCTCGACGATGGCGACACGGTTTTCGGCATCGACTTCGATGAGGGCGGTAAGCCGGGTCAGCGCCAGCACGACCGAGTTGCGGAGGGGCACGGCGCCGCCGGAAAGACTTGTGCCGGCCCCGCGGGCCACGATGTATGCACCGTGGCGGTTCGCAATGCGGACAATAGCCGAAACCTCTTCGGCGTTGCGCGGCAGTACGACCGCCTGCGGGGTCGCCTTGTCGATCGACCCGTCGTACTCGTAGACAAGCAGGTCTTCCGGCCTCCAGATCACATACTGATCGCCAACTAATTCGGCGAGGTCGGAGATTAGCGGGGAGCTGGCTGTGGGCATGAGGATATTATGGCACCTGGTGGCGGATGAACGTATCCTCCCTCCAAATGTTGGAGGGAGTTAGAGGGTGGCTAATTCACCGTCAGGCGGTGAAGGTGCTCAGGTGTGAAACGTACGCATCGCCAACGCCAATGTTTATTTCAGGAGGTAGGGTTTTCAACCCACACCCCGACCCCCTCCCTGGCACGGAGAGGGAACTAAAAAATTGTCCCAACCCCAGTCACGTTTCGGACGATCTCGCGGTCTTCCTGATCCCGCACTATCTTCGCCGTGAGGGCGTCGGGGTCGCCCCACTGGTCGAGAAGAATTTTCAGCAGTCGTTGCTGGACTTGTGTGTGCTCAGCAACCCGAGCCAGGTTCGTGAACTCGCCAGGGTCGGCTTCGAGATCGTACAGCTCCAGCTCTACCGGGTCGCCGTGTCCGTAGCAGAGCTTCCACCTGCCCGATCTCACCATGCCCATTGCACGGTCGGTGCCGTGGGCAAAGTGCTCCGAAATAGCGATGTCCCGGAGCCCCGACGTATCGCCGTTCAGGGCTGGAACAAGCGACTGGCCGTCGAGTTTCCACTTTGAAACGTCGATTCCGGCGAGCTCAAGGATCGTGGCGACAGCGTCGACATTCGAGACCGCCTGCGACACGCGCTGCCCGCCCTTGAACTTTGCAGGCCATGAAATCTGTAACGGTACTCGGGCCGACTGCTCGTAAAAGCACATCTTCCGCCACAGACCGTGCTCGCCAAGCATGTCGCCATGGTCGGACGTGTAGACGATCACCGTGTTCTCAGCCAGCCCCTGTTCTTCGAGCGTGTCGAGCAGGTGCCCGATCTTATCGTCGAGATATGTGCACAGGCCGAAGTACGCCGCCCTTGCCCTCGCGATCTCGTCATCGGTCCAGTCGCCATCAAGCCCGAACATCCGGCGCAATCGCTCGGCCGACGGTGGCAGGTTGTCGAGGTGCCCCGGGGGAAGGTCAGGCATATCGAGGTTGTCGGGGTAGTACTTTGAAAAGTACCGTTCGGAAACGATGAACGGGAAGTGCGGGGCGATGAACCCCACGCACATGGCGAACGGCTTTTCGTAGCGGGCAGGATCGGAGAGATATTCGACCGCGGCTGTTTCCATGGCATCGTCCGCCTCGATCATCGGGCTGACGCCGGGATCGGCGGCTCGAACTCCGTCCCACGGCTCGGCTGCCTTCGGAATGCCGTCCGACCACCTGAAGTGACCGAGTGGCTCCTCGATGTGTGGGTCACGCGATAGCTGCTCATCGAAGCCGTGCAGCGGGTCGGGGCCGACAAGGTGCATCTTGCCGTTCAGCGCGGTGTGATAGCCCTCGTTGCGCAGCAGGTAAGGCCACGTCAGCCGGTCTACGGGCACCGGCTTGGTGTTGTCCCATATCTCGTTGGTCGAAACGTACTGGCCGGTCATGAACGACGCTCTCGACGGGATGCACAGCGGCGAGTTGCAGTAGTTCGCGTCGAATGTGACTCCCTGCTCGGCGAGGCGGTCCATGTTAGGAGTCTCGATGATCGGGTGGCCGTAGGTCGACGAGAACTGTGCGCCGTGCTCGTCGGACATGATTACTAGGAAGTTAGGTTTCTTGTCCATTCCAGATCCGCGGCTCGCTTTTGTTTGCTCCGGTTACGTGCAAGTCAGCTACGGCGTTATTACCGCCCGGGTAACTTCGCTTCCCGAACTCCTGCCCAGCCATTCGGCGGTTTCAAACGCCTTGTCGATCTGGTCAAGCGGGAACTCGTGCGAAATGACGTTCATCAGTGGGTACCTGTCGGCTGTTCGTTCCAAGAAGTCGATGGCGTTCGGGATGATCCACGGATCGTAGTGCTGAATCCCGTAAAACCTGATCTGGTTGGAAACCATCTTCTGGACGTCGATGCTGGCGAACGAGTTCGGCGAGATGTGTCCGACTTCGAGGTAGGTGCCTCGCATGCGGACCATCTTGAGGCCCTCTTCGACGACTGCCGGGAAGCCGACGACCTCGATCACCTTGTCGGCACCGATGCCGCCGGTCAGTTCCAGCACCCGCTCGATACGTGCTTCAGGGGTGTCGTAGTCGTTCATGTCGATCGTATGGGTGGCACCACACTGCATCGCCAGTTCAAGGCGGGGCTTTTGGCCGTCGATCACGATTACTTTCGATGCCCCGAGTTCCGCCGCGACTGCAGTTGCGTTCACGCCGAGTCCGCCGGCGCCCTGGACAACCACGTTGTCGCCGAGCCTCACGCCCCCGAGGTGCATCGCCTCGTAGACCTGGGCCAGCGCACAGTTGATCGGCGCCGCCGCGGCGCTGCTGATCGATTCGGGCAGCTTGAATACATAGTGCGGGCTACGCAGGTAGTAGTACTGGGCGAACCCACCGTTGCACACGGCCCATTCGTCGAGTGTCTTGCGTCCCGAACGAAACTTGCAGGCCCCAAACTCGCCGCGCAGGCAGTTGTAGCAGCGGGCACACGGGAAGAAATACGAATAGGCCACCCGATCGCCCTCTTTGAGTGGTCGACGTAGCGAATCGGTGGTGATCTTGTTCCCCATCGCGGCCACTTCACCCATCATTTCGTGCCCAAACACGAACGGGTCTCGCGGCGGGGCATCTTCGGGAATTCCGTCGCCGCGCCAGATGTGAAGGTCCGATCCGCAAACGCTGGTCGCCCGAACGCGTATCTGAATGGCGTCAGACTCGAGCTCCGGTACCGGCAGTTCTCGCATTTCCCAACTCTGATCGGCCTCATGCCACACTGCTGAGATACCTGTTTCTGGCATCGTTGTCTCCTGAAATTCCTGGCGTCCGGGAAAATCGATCGTGTTTCGATCTCTCCGCGCTTACCCAGATCGCGATGGCAGCTAACTTATTCCCGCGGTGGCAAACTCACAAGAGGGTATTCCGGAGCGCCCCCAGCTGTTTATTAGAGATTAGAATTCTGCGGGCCTAATCGCGAATCTTGATCGCGGGACGTACGCGGGACGAGACCCCGAGACATTCAGATGAGCAGGAACGAATGACAGTATCGAGTTGGCGAGCGCGTGCGGGAACGACTTTTCAAACCGAGAAACGGCCCGCTACGGGCTCACGCGGCGTTGTCGTTACCAATCATCCACTGGGATCGGCGGCCGGTTCCGAGATGCTGCTCGCCGGTGGGAACGCCATCGACGCCACGGTCGCCTCGCTGTTCGCGCTCAGCGTGGTCGAGCCAATGATGGTCGGTATCTTCGGTGCCGGATTCTTCAACATTCGGCTTGCCAACGGCCAGCACCATGTGATCGACGGTTACTCAACGGCCCCCGCCGCTGCGACCGAAGATATGTACACCCCGGTTGCCGATTCTGGGCCGAACTACCTGAAATCGGTCGGAGACCTGGGTTCAATCGGCCACTTATCGGTCGGCGTGCCGGGAAGTCTGAAGTCCTGGTGCGAAGCACTTGAAAAGTGGGGCACGATGCCGCTGGCCGATGTGATGGCACCGGCAATACGTTTTGCAACGCGGGGTTTTCAGGTCAGGGAGTACCTGCACGATGCGATTGTCCAGTACTCGGAAATCATCGGCCGGTTCGCGGAAACGTCAGCTACCTACATGATCGGTGGGGAACCGCTCAAAACCGGCGATCACATCGACCGGTCGGACTATGCCCGTACGCTGCGGGCGATTGCCGAAAACGGTCCAGACCACCTGTATAACGGTCCGCTCGGCGCGATTGTGTGTGATTACCTTGCCCGCAACGGCGGGATCATTACGATGCAGGACCTGGCGGAGTACCGGACGGTCGAGCGTACACCGGTCCGCGGGACGTATCGGGGATACGAAATCATCGGGGTACCGCCACCTTCGGCGGGCGGTGTGCATGTGATCGAAATGTTGAACATCCTTGAGGAGTTCGACCTTGCCGAGATGGGGTTTGGCTCGCCTGATTCGATCCATATCCTGCTCGAGGCCATGAAAAAAGCGTTTGCCGATCGCGACCGCTACACCGGCGACCCGGATTACGTGGAAGTGCCTGTCGACCGGCTCATCGCAAAGCATTACGTGGAAGATTTCATCGATGCACTCGACCTGGAGCGCGCTTCACCGGAGATCCTACCTGGCAACCGGCAGGGGGCAGGTGAAGCGGGTCACACCACGCACGTAACGGTTGCCGACGCCGATGGAAACGTGGTTGCCGCAACCCAGACGATCAACGAACTGTGGGGTTCGAAGGTCACCGTGCCGGGCACCGGGATGCTGCTGAATAACACCCAGCAGATGTTCGATCCACACCCCGGAAACGCGCTGTCGGTGCTGCCTGGCAAACGGGTGACGAGCAGCATGGCACCGACCATCGTGGTTCGTGACGGAATACCCGAATTCGCTGTGGGTCTGCCCGGCGGAGTAAAGATATTCACCTCGGTACTGCAGGCTATCGTCAACATGATCGACCACAGAATGTCGGCACAGGAAGCAGTTGAGGCACCGCGGGTGTGGACACAGGGGCAGGACGTCGAGATAGAAGGGGGATTCTCGGAGGAAGTCCGGTCTGCCGTTGTCGAAAAGGGCCACCGAGTCACGCCCGTCGTTACGATCGGTTACGGTATGAATATTGTGCAGTTCGAGCCCGGCGGGGTCATTGCGGGCTCTTCGTGCTGGCGGGGCGATGGACACGTCGTGGGAATTGGCGGTGGGTTCGCAAGGCCGGGGATCGATTTCAGGGCAGCTTCCCGCGCGGCGCGGCCTTCGACAGATGACAAGTTTTCCCCAGGGCTAGGGCCAGCCTTTGAAGAACTGCCGGATGGCGCGAGCGAAGAGCGGGCCTGAGCATGCCGAATCACCAGCTACGTTGTATCGACTGTTCATCGAAGCAGGCCCCATCTGTGAACGACCTCCACTGTGCCGATTGTGGTGGGTTGTTTGTCGTCGATTATCACGATGCGCCCGATGGGTCACAACCGAGACTCCCGGTGGACGACCCGACACTGGTGAACAGTCTTGGCGAGGGCGATACACCGGCCGTTTCTCTGGACCGAACAGCTGAAGAGCTGGGTCTCGAATCGCTGTGGGCCAAGCTGGAGTTTATGGCACCGACAGGGTCGTTCAAGGACCGAGGATCTGCGGTGCTCACCACGATGGGTCGCGATCTGGGGGTCACCGAGTTCGTCGAAGATTCGTCCGGCAACGCCGGGGCGTCGCTCTCTGCCTACGCGGCGGCGGCTGGGCTCAAGCCACACGTATTTGCGCCCGATAGCGCCGCTAGCGGGAAGCTCGACCAGATCCAGGTGTTCGGTGCGACCCTGCACAGGATCGAAGGCCCGAGGCAGGCCGCTACCGACGCTGCCGAAGCGTTTGTCGCGGAGCGCGGGCTGAACTACATGTCCCACAGTTTGAGCCCGTACTTCCTGGAAGGCATGAAGGCTGTCAGCTACGAACTTGTAGAAGTGCTCTACGATGAGATCGAGCACGTCGTGCTGCCGGTTGGCAACGGCGCGCTGTTGATAGGTATGGTGAGGGGATTCCAGGAGCTGGTGGAAGCGGGAGTTGTAGGGCGGATGCCGAAGTTCCATGCAGTTCAGTCGCATGCGGTCCGTCCGCTGGTTGCAGCATTGACGGGGGAGGACTGGTCGCCCGAGGACGCCGTGCCGACGCGGGCGTCAGGTATTGCGGTATCGAAGCCGCCCCGGCTTGCCGAGATGATCGAGGCGGTCAGGGTGAGCAACGGGACGGGTGTCACGGTAGCCGAAGATTCGCTCGTAACCTGGCAGAAACGACTTGCGCAATCGGAAGGTATTTTTGCCGAGCTGACCTCGGCCGGAGCGTTTGCCGGGCTTGAGAAACTGATCTTCTCAGGCATCATCGACCGCGGCGCGGTCGTATGTCTACCGATCACCGGTTCGGGCCTGAAGGATCCGCTGGGCTGATTGCTTTCACTGGCACAGTACGACCATTGCGTACCATGTCGTCTCATGTTCGATTACTTCTGGCCGTAGATCACGTTGTGCACCGGGGAGATGATGAACAAATCGACCTCCTCAAACCCGTAGTCTTCTAGCATCAGCACAAACGTTTCGGTTGAAACGAGCTGATCGTCGATCTGGGCTTCGAAGTACTGGATGCCGCTCATTACGCGCGCCGGAATTGTCCTGAGGCCCTCTTTTTCGGCCGGGAATGGGAAGTCGGAAATCACGAAGTACCCGCCGGGTTTCAGTGCGTTTCGGACGTTTTTCGTTGCGAGGTCAATGTCGCGCGCTTCATGCCACGAAATATTGATGAAAATGAGGTCGTACTTCTCGGTCTCAGTAAACTCCTCGAGCGTGCTCTGCACAAAACTCACGCGATCGGAGTGCCCCGCATCGGCGACCGTCCCCTTTGCCAGCGTGATCGAGTAGGCGTCGCCATCGAGCCCGGTAAGTGCGACTTCCGGGTACTGTGCGGCGAGCTTCGCAAGGCCGTGTCCTGCACCGCTCGCCAGTTCGAGAACTGATGCTCCAGCATCGAGGTTTTCGACAAGTCCGGGGATTTTGGACAGCGCGCCCGTAATCATGCGGTTGTAGAACGGTCGGCCGGTGCCGCTGACAGCGCCTATAAATTCCGGGCTGACCTTGTCCCGGTCCGCTTGCCGGAAGGCAGGTTTTCGTTGAACTTGTCGAATATTTCAGGCTGTCCGAACACCATGACGATACCACCGACGTAGCCGGGAAAATCGGTATCGAGAAGCAGCTTGCCCATGTGTGGCGCTAGAACGTACCTGTCAGCTTAGCCTAACTCCAGGACCCCGGCGCCGTACGCAGCCTGGCTCCAGACGCCGGTGTAGAACTCATCCGTGCCAGTTTCGGCCACCAATATTCGTCGGCAGTGAGGCCGCCCGGGTGCTGGCGCAGGGCCTCGAACAGCCCGTTGTTAAGCCCGATTTCTATCGTCTTGAACCCAACATAGCCTGCGAACTGGGAAAGGATCTTGCCGGCCTGCTCAGGAACTTCAGCCCTGCCGGTTGAGGTATCTGCGCTCCGTTAGACGTAGTCACTTTTCCGTGCTCCAAAAATCATAGGGTTAAATCGCGCATGTACTTCGATGCCCGCGCAAAAAAAAGGTTCGCTCAAAATCGATGGCAAATCCTGAGCGATATTCTCGATCCGCGGGGAGGTCGGTTCAGCAATCTCGCTAGCTGTTTGCCTGTTCGAAGACCTTTCTGAACCCGGCTATCGAGCCCTCGATCACCCAGTCGTCGACGCAATACGAGGCGCGGAAGTAGCCCGGTGTGCCGAATCCGATGCCCGGAACGACCAAGACCAGCTCTTTCTGCAGTTGACGGACGAACTCAGTATCGTCGGGAATTGGCGATTTCGGAAATACGTAGAACGCACCGTCGGGTTTGACGCACTCGTAGCCGATATCGATAAGTGTCCCGTACAGCAGGTCTCGCTTATCGCGGTAAATGGCGATATCGACCGTAGCCCGCTGGATGCCCGCCACCGCGCGCTGCATAAGGGCAGGTGCGTTGACGAACCCGAGGGTGCGTATCGAGAACGTGAGGGCGTCCATCAGGTCGGTTTTTCCGGGGTCGGCCGGGTTCAGGGCCAGGTAACCGATCCGCTCGCCGGCAAGCCCGAGGTCCTTCGAGTGCGAAGTGGCGACGATCGACCGTGGGTGGTGGTTGAAGATGAACGGGTAGGGCTGGTCGGAGTAGATCAGCTTGCGGTACGGCTCGTCTGAGATCAGGTATATCTCAGTGCCGTATTTTTCCTCGGCCCGCGTTAGCGCTTCGCCGATCGCTGCAATAGACGCTTCGGGGTAGATAACGCCGGTGGGGTTGTTCGGAGAGTTGATGATCAACGCGCGGGTGCGAGGGCCGATTGCAGACTCTATCGAAGCGATATCGGGGAGCCAGTTATCGTCGCAGGCCGCAGTCTTTGCGACACCGGTCTGGTGTTGGATATAAAAGGGATATTCACCGAAGTAGGGGGCTAGCAGGACGACCTCATCCCCTTCATCGAGAATGGACCTGAGAATCGTGTTGATCGCACCGGCCGCACCGACCGTCATCAGGATTTCGGCACCGGTTACCGGCACTCCCGATTCTTCGGCAAGCGCCTCGGCGACACTGGCCCGCACTTCGGGGAAACCGCCGTTTGGCATGTAGCGGTGGGTATTCGGTGTTTTGTCGGCCGCCAGGCGGGCCAGCTCGGCCCTGAATTCGGCAGGTGGCTCGAGGAGCGGGTTGCCCAGTGACAGATCGAACACGTTTTCAGCGCCGTGGGCCTCCCGCAGTTCGATGCCCGCTTCGAACATCCTGCGAATCCACGAACTTTCCTTCATCTGTTCTCGAACTTTTCGAGAAATTGCCATCAATTGTTTCCTTGTTGTTCCGATTCGGGGTCCTGCTGCTGGTCGGACGAAGATACAGGTTCCTGGTCCTCATCTTTAGTTTTTGCGCCCAGCTTGAAGAAATCCCGCATGAACTTCGGTCCCCCCGAGTAGGGATTATCGACAACGAACGTCCCTGCGATCTTGTCGTGCCAGCCCTGTCGTTTCGGATCGAACACCATCCATGCGAGCCCGATTCCCACGGCCATGGCCGAAATGAACCTTCCGATCATCTCCCTGGGAATCGCAGCCGGGCCCGGGGTCCTGCCATCCGAGTCGACTACGACTATTCCCGCCACCCACTTGCCGGGCGTACGTCCCCAGATCGTGGTCGGAATGACGAAATAACCGAAAAAAAAGAGAAGGTCCTGTGGTGCCGCCTCCGAGTTGAACATAGCCGTGCCAGACACGGGCGCAACAGTGTAGATGACCAGGAAGATCAGGCCGACATCGATCAAAAAGGCGTACAGGCGTCGCAAAGGGCCGGCGAAGTTCATTGGGTAGACGACCGGACCGTCGGTTTTTTTCATCCGATCTTCATGAGCAGATGCCTTCTGGTCTTCGGAATTCAGATCGGGGCTGTAGCGTGAGCTGGTAGGTCGCTTTCGAGGGTTGCGACGTTTTCGGGAACGGGGCGTTGCGGGCATATCAGCCAATATTACGACCCATGATCGTCCACGGCACCACGATCTGGAATTAGAATCGCCTCTAGCATCGGTATCGCACTTCACAAGATTCGCGCCAGCGACGGGAGATCACGAATGGCAGGGAGACTCGAAGGCAAGGTGGCGCTTATCACGGGCGGCGGGTCGGGCATCGGCGATGCCACGGCGCATTTGTTTGCCAGTGAAGGCGCGAAAGTCGTGGTCGCAGACCTGAAGATCGACGCCGCCAAAAATGTTGCCGATGCGTTGGTATCGGACGGTGGCGATGCGGTTGCTCTTGCCGGGGACGTTGCAGCGCGGGCAGATTGCGAAGCCATGGTCGCCGGGACGGTCGAGCAGTACGGCCGGATCGATGTGCTGATAAACAGCGCCGGGGTCACGCCCAGGTATGCACCCGCTGAGTGGGACTGGGAACAGAAGTGGGACTGGACTATCGGCATCAACCTGAAGGGGTCGATGATGATGTCGTACTTTGCCGTGGAACAGATGAAAGAACAGGGCTCGGGCTCGATAGTAAACATGGCCTCGGTCATCGGTCTTGTCGGTTACGCCGATGGCATGAGCGATGGGTTTCATCCATACCCGCATTCCAAGGGCGGTGTGGTGCAGATGACCCGTGACATGGGGGTCGCACTGGCCAGGGAGGGCATTCGCGTGAACGCGCTTTGCCCCGGATTCACCTACACGGCACTCACCAAGACCCTTACCGATGACGCCGATTTGCATCAGCGCATCATCTCGCTCCACCCGATTGGCAGGTTGGGCGAGGCGGTCGAGATTGCTAGGGCAGCGCTTTTCCTCGCCTCGGACGATGCATCGTTCATCACAGGGGCAAATCTGGCAGTAGATGGCGGCTACACCGCCCAGTAAGGCCGCGAGGCGACGTTTCCTCCGGCTCCCAGCTGCCAGTGCGATTTCTAAAAAATCGACGCGGGGTCGACCACCGACAGCAGTTTTCGACCATCCGCGAGCCGCTCGAGGTTCGATAGCGCGAACACAACTGACCGTTCGTTACCTTCACCGGTCCCGCCCGCCCAGTGCGGAGTGATCACGACGTTTGGCATTTTCAGTAGTGGGTTATCAGGGTCAGTCGGTTCCTGCTCCAGCACATCCAGCCCCGAACCCGCGATTTCGCCATTCTGAAGGGCTACGATCAACTCGGCCTCGTTATGAACAGGTCCACGGCACGTGTTGATGAATACGGCGGACTTCTTCATCAGCCCGAACTCGCGAGACCCGAACATCCCGCGTGTGGAACTGTTGAGCGGCACGTGGACCGTCACGATATCGCTGACCCGCAGCAGGTGATCCAGCTCGACCGCCTGCGTACCGAGTTCCCGGTCTCTACCCGGCATCATTTCGACCGGGTCGTAGTACAACACTTCGCAATCGAACCCCGACAACCTGCGCGCAACCTGCCGTCCGATGTTCCCGAAACCGACAATGCCAATCGTCTTGCCACTGATCTCGGTCCGCACCGGCAGCTGGTCAACGCCGTTGCGCCAGTTTCCGCCCACCGTGTTTGCCCATGCTTCCATCATCCTGCGGTAGACGCTCAGGATCAGGCTCATCGTATGCTCCGACACCGATATCGCGTTGGCACCGCCGTTGTTCGCAACGCTGATTCCGAGCTTGCGCAGGCCCACGACATCGGCTCTGTCGTAGCCGGCGGTCAGTAGTTGGATCAGTTTCAGTTTTGGTAGCTGCTCGGCGATTTCGAGGGGGACCGACGCAAGCCAGGGAACCGCGACATCGGCGTCTTCCAGGGCCTCGATCAACTCGCCGGGTGAAAGAGTCGGATCCACGGCAACCACATTTACGCCATCTCCGGCGTGTTCGTTCAGCAGGTCCCAGCGCCGTTTGTGTTCGGCCGTAGTGAGAGGGGCAAGAAAGGCGATGGTCGGCATTTTTTGATTCAGTTCTCAGTAATTTCGGGTCGTGGTGCGTGCTAAAAGAAGGGCAGGGTGCCAGAAGGCCGTCGGGCAGTCTACCGCCGGGAATTCGTCTTTGGGGGAACGACGCGGCCTAAACCGGTCGCTCAACCCTGCGTCCCGCCTTGTACACGTCGCGCACGTCCCAGAGTGCGTTGAGGTCAGCTGTCGGGTCACCCCCCACCACCAGCAGGTCGCCCGGTCGTCCGGCGGCAAGCGTTCCGGCTGTGTCGCCGACAGCAATCGATTCGGCTGCGTGGCTGGTTCCGGTAACCAGCGCCTCGGTGTTCGATAAACCGGCTTTCGTGAGGGCGATCATCTCTTTCACGAACTCACCGGGCGGGTAGGCCCCCCAGGGCGAATCGCTCCCGGCGATCATCCTCACGCCCATCTTGATGAGGCGACTCACCGAGTCGTTGCGGGTTTCCAGCGCGTGCTTGCTGGCGTCGATGCTGGCCTGTTCTTCTTTCGTCAACCAGCCGCGTTCCTGGCCGATGTTTTCCGTGTGGTCGATTCCGGCCTGGACGACGTGCAAAGTCGGGTTCACCCAGGCCCCGGCTGCGGCAAGCTGATCCGCGAGGTCTTCGCGGAACTCGTACATGCCGGTCTCATCCTCGAAAACGCAGTGGATGATCATGTCGACTTCGGCATCGAGAGCGTTCTTGATCCCCTGCATCGACGCGCAGTGGGCCGCAGTGAGCCTCCCGAACCGGTGGGCCTCATCGACTATCACAGTCATCTCTTCGAGCGTGTACGAGGGGCGCAGGGGGTCGGAAGACCAGGTCGAGCCGCCCGTTGCCATGATCTTGATGAAGTCGGCACCCTCTTTGACCAGCTTGCGTACTTCCGTCCGAACCGCGTCAACGCCATCGGCCTCGGACCCGCAGTACCAGAAGTGGCCGCCGGTGATCGTGATAGGGCGACCTGAAACGACCATTTCCGGCCCTTCCGAAAGCCCGCGCTGGATACCCTCTTTAAGCGAGAAGCCAACCCGGTTCTTGGCACCGTTCTCCCGGGCGGTAGTCACACCAGCGTGGAGGAACGTTCGGGCGTTGCTGAGGGCCCGCATGAGCAGCACGTCGTCGTCTTCGGCACCGGTGATATCGCCGTGTGTGCCGTCACCGGGGGCCATCATGTGGGTGTGGCCGTCGACCAGGCCGGGGAGGAGGGTTGCGTCGCCGTAGTCCCTGACGGTTACGTTCGAGTTATCCGGGGCGGAAATTTCGGCGACCGGTCCGATGGCCGCGATCTTGCCATCCGAAAGCAGCACGGCCTGTCCCTCGACAGGTGCCGACCCGGTTCCGTCGAACATCCGTGCAGCCGTGATGATCGTGTGGTCGGTTCCGGCGGAATTTTCAGTCGTCAATCTATGTTCCTCAGGCTCGGCGGAGAGTATTCACACCACACCAAGATCGGACAGTGTTCCCTCAAGTTCCGCCCTGGATGTGAAGACGTGGCCGATCATACCTGCTTTTTCTGCCGCTTCGATGTTCACCGGTAGGTCGTCGACAAAGAGGATGCGATTGGCGGCGACACCCGCCCGGGCGAACAACGCGCCGTAAAACTCGGGGTCAGGTTTCATCGAGCCCACCGCGTACGAGACGATCACTGGGTCGAGTTTTGCACTGAACGGGAGGAACTTTCTCGCGTATTCCCAGTGCGGTTCGCTGGTGTTTGAGACGAGGGCGATGCGGTGTGATTCGGCGATTCGGCTCACGAGCGGGAACATGGCGTCCGACGGGATCAACGCGCCGTCATAAATATCGGTGAATTCGCCGACCGACATCGTGATGCCAAGTTCAGCAATCGCCTGACTGGCGTGCTGCTGGAAGCTGATCTCGCCACTTTCGAACAGCTGCTTGTGCTGCCTGCTGAACACGGCATCATGTACCTCTACCGGCGTATAGCCCGAAAGTTCGGCGAGTCTATTGGCGGGAGTCGCTTCGTCGACCGTGCACAGCACGTTGCCCAGGTCGAAGGCGACGAGTTCGATCTCGGGCGCGGTCAATGTTGCACCGGGATGCCGGGTGCGGTGGTGCGGAGACGGTACACGGACGTCCGGGCCGTTGCAAACATCGTCCGGTTGTCGGAATCGCCCCAGCCGAGATTT
>ENA-ORDI01000750-ORDI01000750.1-marine-metagenome-genome-assembly--contig:-NODE-750-length-20468-cov-7.165907_pt1 | contig 20468 bp, 20 predicted proteins | sample MGYA00248628_ERZ508525 | MGnify/ENA primary metagenome ERZ508525 (study PRJEB26195, sample SAMN05422138) | marine metagenome | isolation source: East of Porto Seguro, South Atlantic Ocean | place... | reverse complement strand
GTCGATGAGTGAGCAAAGCCGACTCTAGTTTGAGTCAGGGAAATGCTAGCTCGACGGTCTTGGTGGCGGTGGACGCCGGTTCAGCCCGGTTTCTGGGCAACGAAGAGCCAGTAACCCAATTCACCGTCTTGGACCATCTGACGAAGCGTGGAAACCAACAAGGGGGCCTTGTCCAACATTTCATCCGGCGCATCTGCCGGCCGAGCCAGGGATTGCCACGCCCGTAGCGCGCCCATCTTACTTTCCACGTCATCTAATATCTTGATGATCTCATCGGAGGCGTCCTCCGAGTGGACCAAGTCCAAGCCGCCGTCCCGTAACAACTCCTGGTATCCCTGAACGTCAAGCGCGTTGGTCATGCACAGGAGCTGTCCCAGGGTGCCGTCCAGTTCCGATGGCAGGCTGCCGGTGTCCAAGGCCACGTCGCTTAGGCCGAACCGTCCTCCAGGGCGCAACAGATTGGCTATCTGCCGGACCGTCGCGGGCTTGTCCGAGAATAGGCTTATCGAGCACTCGCTGAACACGGCGTCGAATCGCCCGGAGCGTAGCGGGATGTACTCCGCGTCACCCCTAACGAAGCAGGCGCCGGAAGCGTTGGATTCCAACGCCGAATCCCTGGCCTGGGTGACCGCGGTGGCGCCAAACTCCACCCCGATCACATTGCAATGGAAAACTCGGGACATGGCCAAGGCGCTGGAGCCTCGCCCGCTGGCTAAGTCGGCGACCCAATCGCCGGGGTGGATGGCCATCAGCCGGCCCAACCGGTTGGTCAGCCCCAGCCCTCCGGGATGCAATGTGTCGCCGAATACTAACCGCGCCAAATCCGATTGGTACAGATCGGCGCAGCAGGCTTTGGCGGCTGCTTGTTCGGTTAGATTCAAGTCAGGTCACCTTTCCGCAGTGTGGATCCAAGTTACCGCGGCGTTCGGCGCTTTGGCAAGTGCGGGCCTGGGGGTGGATAACTAGACTTTCGATTGTAACTTGGCTGGGCGGGGGGCCTTCGCCTGCTCCAAGGTTAGTTGATCCCGGATCGCCTCCCGGTACCCAACCGAGTTGTAGGCGCAAAACGGTATGATTCTGCCGTCGGGCACCAGGATACCCACGCAGCACTTCATAACCTGTTTCACGCTGAAAGTGTAAGCGTCCAGAAAATCTTTGATGGCGATCTGGAAGATGTGGTCTTTCAGATGGTACAGCTCGTATCCCAGATCCATGCCGGGACCACAGGCACACTGGAAATCACCGGCCGCCTTTTCCGTGCCAGGTACGGCGGAAGCCGACCAGAGGCCTTCAAGGGCCTTTTGCACGTCGGCGGAATTGGGCGGGTTGGGCAGAGTCCGGTTGGTGATGTAATCAAGATAATGGTCGATGTCTAGCATCCGTGGCAGGGGCACAACGGTGTCGCCGTCGACGAAAACGTAGGAGTTGACCTGGCAAGTGGGGAAGCAACAGGGCACGGGAACGAAGTCTTCCAGCACGAACCGGCCGTTGGTCTGGTCAACGATGCCGTGGATCACGTCAGGTATCGTGACCCTTTCCATCGGGTCAAAGTCGATGTGCCGGCCCACGTGGGTCACCGGCTTCAACACAACGCCCCGGACCGCCGGGTGCTTCAGACCGAACTCGATAATGGGCCCAACTTCGTCTTCGTTTACTCCTCGCTCCACCGCCGCCACCAGAACGGCGTCCAATCCGGCGTCGTTCAGCCGGTCCAGGGAGCGCATCTTCAGGTCCAGCAAGTCCTCGCCCCGCAGGGTTTGGTAGGTTTCCGAGCGTAGCCCGTCAAACTGGAAGTAAACCACCGGGTTCAACTTGGCCAGACCCTCCAAGAAACGGTCGTCCCGGGCGATACGTACGCCATTGGTGTTTATCATCACCTGGCGGATGCCCCGGTCCTTGGCCGCCTGGATCATGTCCAATATTTGGGGATGGATGGTCGGCTCCCCGCCGCTAAACTGGATCACTTCCGGGTCGCCTTCGGTCTCCACGAACCGGTCGAGCATTCCCTCTACCTGTTGCATGGTGAGGCTATAGCCGATTCCGGCGTTGGCGAAGCAGACGGGACAGCTTAGGTTGCAGGCGGTATTGACCTCGATGAGGCCCAGGCATATGTGTTGCTTGTGCTCGGGGCAAAGACCGCAGTCCAAGGGGCAGCCGTCTTTAACCTCGGTGCTGAATTCCAGGGGGATGGTGCCGGGTTTGTTGAACTTGATGGAGTTGACGTACATCTCGGCGTCGGAGCTGATTATGCCCTCGAACCAGCCGTGGGTTGGGCAGCGCTTGCGCATGTAAACCTTGTTGTCCCGGATGATGATTTGGGCGTCGATCACGGTTTTGCATTCGGGACAGATACTGCGGGTCAACTCGTGGAAGATGTAGTCGGCGTCTTGCTTCACCCGTTTTACAACCTTTTCCAATCCGGCCTTCCTGTAGTATTTTTTGAGGTGAATCCACGTGGCAGGTACGCTGGGTGCTCTAGTATACTTCAGATGCCGCGGCCCGAGATAAGATGCAAGCAAGCTCGGCGCCCTTGCGAGCGCAGCGGTAATATTCTTGAATGGTGAGAAGTATGGTAGGTAATCCGAATCCCCTTCCCCTGGCCGGCATGGTTGTTCTGGACCTGTCTCAGATATTGGCGGGTCCCGTATGCGGGATGATGCTGGCCGACATGGGGGCCGACGTGATCAAGGTGGAGAAGCCCGACGGGGGCGACGACAACCGCCGGGCGGGGCCACCTTTCATCGGCGGACAGGGCGCCGGGTTTATGGCTGCCAATCGTAACAAGCGAAGCTTGGCCTTGAATCTACGGGACGAGTCAGGACGGCAGGTGTTTGAAAGGCTGCTGGAACAGGCCGACGTGGTGGTGGAGAACTTCCGCCCAGGTGTGATGGAGCGCCTCGGTATCGGCTACGAGCGCCTCTCGAAATTGAAACCTAGCTTGATCTACTGTTCCATCTCCGGCCACGGCGGCACCGGCCCTTATAAAGACCGGGGCGGGTTCGACCTGATAGCCCAAGGTATGAGCGGCCTCATGAGCATCACCGGCGTTCCCGATGGCCCTCCGGTGAAGGTTGGTGTCCCTATCACCGATATTTCCGCGGGTATCATGGCGGCCAACGGCGTGTTATGCGCCTATATCCACGCCCAAAAGACGGGCCAGGGGCAGTTGGTTGACACATCCCTCTTGGAGGCGGGTATCGCCTACACCATATGGGAATCGTCGGGATATTTCGCCGACGGGGAGATTCCCGGTCCCCTCGGGTCGGCCCACCGGGTTTCGGCTCCGTACCAGGCTCTGCGCACCAGCGACGGCTACATCAACATCGGTGCGCCCACACAGCGTACTTGGGAGCAGCTTTGCCGGGCCATCGGCCAGGAGGAGTTGATCGAGGACCAGCGATTCAGGGAGCCGGGAGACCGCAAAGCAAGGGAGGAGGAACTGGCCGCTTTACTGGAGGAAATTTTCAGCCAACAGTCCACTGCTTACTGGTTGGAGACGCTGGAGAAGGCCGGTATGGTGGCCGGACCGATAAACAACATCGCTCAAGTTTATGATGACCCTCAGGTCATCGCCAGGGAGATGAAGGTTGACCTGGAAGATCCTGATCTGGGTACATTACATAATATCGGAATACCCGTAAAACTGTCGGCCACGCCAGGCAGCATCCGCCGCCGGGCCCCGATGCTAGGCGAGCATAGCTGGGAAATATTGACAGAGTCGGGGTTCGCGGAACAAGAGATCGAAGACCTATTCGATTCCGGCGTCGTAGTCGATGGGCGCGGTTGATGGGCGCGGTTGACGCTTAGAGTTCACACGCGATGTAGCGTGAGTGCATGACGTTATTATCGCCAGCCGCGCTATTCCGTTTGGCTGGAAATGCTCCGTGGGCCGCTTCTCTCCATTACCGCGACTTCAGGCTCTTATGGGCTTCTACCCTGATGTATTCCCTGGGTACCGGCATGGAAAACGTGGCGGTGGGTTGGCTGATATTCGACATCACCGGCTCGCCATTCATGGTGGGCGTGGCCGCTGCCGCAAGGATGGCGCCTTTCTTCTTCCTTGGGCTTCTTTCGGGGGCCATGAGCGACCGGTTAGATCGCCGGAAATTTCTGATCGGCATCAATCTGACCGGCGTGATCGTGGCTGGGGTCATCGCCATCATGCTCCTGACCGGCGAAGCCCAGGTTTGGCCGGTCATCGGGTTGGTCGCGGCTGGTGGATGCGTTCTGGCGTTCGCTCTCACGACTAGGCAAGCATATACCTACGATATCGTTGGCCCTTCACGTGCGCTGAACGGTCTGTCCTTGGCTGCCATCGCCATGCAGGCGGGAGGGATCGTTGGTTCGTTGGCGTCAGGCGCGTTGATAGGGTCTTTAGGTCCTGGCTGGCAGTACCTGGCCGTGGGGGCCAGCTATCTCGCGGCCACCGCCGTGCTGCTTGCCACCGGTCCTATAATCACGGCGATGAACGTGCATCGCGAGTCCATCCTTAGAAACCTGACCGGCTACTTTCGAATCATCCGGGAAAACCGTATCTTGCTGGTGCTGATGTGCCTAGCTTCAATCACCGAAATCTTTGGATTTACCCACATGACGCTGCTCCCGGTCTTCGCCAAAGAGGTATTGTTTGTGGGACCGGTGGGTCTGGGAATCATGACCGCCGTGCGGCAGGGTGGCGGTTTGATAGGACTGGCTCTGCTGGCCGGCCTGCGTGATTACCGGCGGAAAGGCAGGCTGATGTTCGTGATTGCCGGGGCCTTTGGGTTGGCGCTGATGGCGTTCTCGGTGTCGTCCAATCTATTGTTCTTCCTGGCGGTCCTGGCCTTGGTCAATGCTTGCGCCATGGCCGTGGATACTTTGTACAAGACATTGATGCAGGAAAACGTGGCTGAAGAAGAACGGGGCCGCGCCATGGGATCGTGGGTCTTGAGCATAGGGACCGCTCCGGTGGGTCACCTGGGCGTCGGCTGGCTGGCGGGTGTTCTGGGAGCTCCGGGGGCGCTTTTGGTTAACGGAGGTGTCTTGGCGATCGTGAGTTTGGGCGCTGCCATCGGTCTTCCCAGGCTTAGGCGGTTGCCGTGACCTGCTCTTCGCGGCGCCTTGGTGAGTATCGGCCTACGAATCCCGCCACGGCAACCCATCAGTCTGCTTTAAGAAGTCGGCGATGAGGGTGGGATTGGCGGCGATGACGCCGGAAGTCTGGAGATTGGCCGGTTTTCCTTGTTTATCGACTATTTGGCCGCCTGCTTCTCTCACCTGGACGAGACCGGCGACGATGTCCCAGGGCGATAGGGAGTGGTGGAAGTACATATCCACCCGGCCGGCCGCGGCGTAGGCGACACCCAGGCCGGCCGATCCCAATAAGCGAAGGCTTAACATGCCGGGCCAGATCGACCGAATCATGTCGATGGCCAGACCCGCTTTTTCATCCACATAACCCAGGTCGCAGCACAACAGCGCTTCGCTCAAAACCGGGGTTTCGGAAACAGAGATGCGTTCTCCGTTTAGGAATGCTCCCTTGCCCTTTTCGGCCGTGAATAGCTCATCCCGCATCGGGTCGTAGGTCACGCCTATGACGGGCTCGTCTCCATGGGATAACGCGACGATGGTGCAGAAGTGGGGGATACCCATTGCGAAGTTCCGAGTGCCGTCGATCGGATCAACTACCCACCGGTACGGCGAGCCTGTGGTAACCGGCTGGGACTCTTCGGCAAGGATACCGAAGTCGGGGAATTCCCGGCTAACCAGTTCCAGGACTGCTTTCTCCACCGCGACATCCACGTCGGTAACGATGTCGTTTCTTCCCTTTAAGCTGACCTGGAACGTGGAATTGAACCGGTCGCGAATCATCCCTCCCGCCAACCGGGCAGCTTCCAGAGCAACGTCCATGGCGGACCTGCCGGAAGTGGACAAGGGTAATTGTTCAGGAGGGGTCTGAGTCATACCGCCAAAGTCCTTACGCTGTCAGCGAACGTCGCTGAAATAGCTGATGGCTGACCGCTGATAGCTGACAGCTACCTACGCCAGTCCCATCTTGGAATAAACTTCTTCGATAGTTTTCTGGGCTATTACCCTGGCTTTGGCCGCGCCGTCGGCCAGGACCTCTTGAACATACCCGGGCCGCTGCTTCAAGGCGTTGCGCCGCTCGCGCAGCTCTGCCAGATAGTCGTTGATGCTGGCGGCTAAGTGGCGCTTGCAGTCCACGCATCCCCGTTGGGCGGTAACACATTCATCGTAAACCGCGGTTACCTCGGCGGCGGGGCTGAAAGTCTTGTGCAGCGCGTACACGTTGCACAGGTTTGGGCGGCCTGGAATGTCACGGCGGGTGCGCTGCGGGTCGGTAAACGCGGTCATCACCCGGCGGGTTGTCTCCTCGGGCGTGGCGGCCAATTCCAGGTGGTTGTCCAATGTCTTGCTCATCTTTTGCTGGCCGTCCAGCCCCACAATCAGAGGGTCTTCAGTGAGGTTGGCCTGGGGTTCAGGAAAAATCTCACCGTACCGGTTGTTGAAGCGGCGAACGATCTCTCGGGCCAGTTCCAAGTGGGGGACCTGGTCTTGCCCCACTGGGACGGTATCGGCCTTGTACAGGATGATGTCGGCGGTCTGAAGGATCGGATATCCTACCAGCCCGTAATTTACGCTCTCTTCCGTCTCGCTCATCTGGCGGACTTTGTCTTTAAATGTGGGCACCCGCATGAGCCAGCCTAAAGGGGTAACCATACTCAGTAAAGAGTGCAGGGTCATAACTTCCGGGACGTGGGACTGAACGAAGACGATGCTGCGCTCAGGATCGATGCCGGCGGCCAGCCAGTCTAGGATCATGTCCTCGATATTCGGCTGGATCTGGGCCGCTTCTTCGGCGGTTTCGATGGTGGTTAAGGCGTGAATATCAACGGCGCAGTAGATGCAGTCGTATTCTTCTTGAAGCTCTACCCAGTTCTTTAACGCCCCCATATAATTGCCAAGATGGAGCAACCCCGTGGGCCGCATCCCCGAAAAAATGACGCCCTTTTTACCTTGGGCCGGTTCCTGACGTACAACCATAGCTCGTGACTTGTATGTTCCTTTATATCAAGATTGGAGTGCGTAAGAGTCGCGGTTAGAGCCTGGGAAGTCTAGCACACGGGTATCAGAACCATCAAGGCTTCTAAATCTTCCAGAACATTACCAGATGACGGAGGACGAGACTACGGAGGGTGGGGGCGGGCTGGATATACAGACCGGAGAGGCCGGGAGTAAGGAGGTTACTGTTCCGGCTCCGAATCCAGTGTCCCTCCCAGTTCGGTAAGGAACGCCTCAATCTCGGGGGATAAGCTCGCCGTAGGCTCCGTTGCTTCCTCGGTCTTGCCATCTTCCGAGTCCAACTGAGCGTCGTAGTGAGCTTCCATCTGCCGAATCAGGTCTTTCAGTTCAGTATTTCGCTCGATGGTGGCGCTTAGCTCACGATACTGGCGTTGCCCACGGCGCACCGGGGCCAGATCGGATGGGATCGATTCGTAGACGGAGGACAGCACCTCAATCATGCGGGAGGCGCCAGCGTAATCCTCTTCCAATTGAACGTATTGGGGCAAGTGAACCATGAAGTTGATCGACTCGATCTCCGAACTGTCCACTCCCTCAGACAACAGGTTCATTATGGTGGTAGGGCCTTGGTAGTTGCTGCGCCGGACCCGGAAGTTGGCCACAGACTTTATCTGTTTCACGTCTCCCAGAGTGCCCGTAACCAGCAATGGCCTGGTGTGGGGCACGGCGTCGTACATCGCCCCTACCCGGCAGTATCTTTTTACTTTGAAATGGTGGATCAACTCCATGATGGAGTCGGTGTAATCTTCTCCGTTGGAGTGGGGCTCCAGCAGGTGGAAGAACAGATAGTCCGGCCCATTTTCCGTCTTGGCGTAACGAATGATGCTGTTGGGTATCTTTACTTCGCGGCGGCCGTCAACGTTTTTCATGGTAGGCCGGTACCTGGTGAAGTCAAAGAAATTGCCTGGCCGGGCCAATTTGCCCAACTCTGTGGAGCCAAGGTACCGTTCTAACCGGTTCAGCGTCAGCGTGCCTACGCTTCCAACGTCCACCCAGGGGCGGATCATCGCGAAAACGTGGGGGTCATTTAACTCGGGGACGGGCTCGTTTAGCTCAAAAGCACCGATACGCATCGGTACATATTGCCAGAAAATGGGCGTATTTTCAAGTACCGTTTAGGCGCGGTTCCCCCTTTTACGGCGTGACGATATCGCGGGACACGCCTGGTTTGGCGATCTGGCTGGGCTAATGCCGGTTGGATGTCTTGTCCACTGTGTTAGACTCGGCATTCTTTGGAGTGTATTCCCAACGGATGATTCCGATTCATTGGATATGACTGAGCTTGGATAATCCCAGAGAACAACATCTAGACGTGAGCCGGTCACGCATCGGGCAGTTATTGGCCGCCTTTAGATACTCCGATTTTCGTGTGCTGTGGATCTCCACGGTGTCCAACCAACTGGGACAGGGCATGCAGCAGGTGCTGTTGGGTTGGCTGGTTTTCGAGATCACCGGCTCGGGAGCCATGGTCGGCGCGGTATTCGCTGCCCGGTCCGCTCCCAACCTGGTGGTGGGGTTTCTGGCCGGATCGGTGACCGACCGGTTGGACCGGCGGTTGCTGATCCGGGTGTCTATATTGGGGATGACACTGGTCTCGGTGTCCATGGGGATACTGGCGGTCACCGGCAATCTGCCTGTTTGGGGACTGATGCTTGCCACGGTGGCTCTAGGCGCCTTCCAAGCCTTTTATATGACTGCCCGGCAAGCCTATGTCCTGGACATCGTGGGCTCCGAAGGGGCGTTAAATGGTATCGCGTTGATCTCCATGGCCCAAAGGGTAGGCGGAATATTCGGCGCTCTGCTTGCCGGAGCGGTTATTCACCGCTGGGGGTCTGGCCAAGCATTCTTCGTGATGGGGGCGGGCTACATCGCCGGATTACTGGTGCTGTTTTGGCTGCGCCAGGCAGGAGCTTCGGTGCCGCGAGACAGGGAGGCGCTGTGGCAAAACCTGGTGAGCTACTTCAACGCCCTCCGGTCCAACCGGGCGTTGTCCGTCTTGATGGTCACTACGGCGGCGGCGGAGGTATTCGGGTTTTCCCACCAGGTGGTGTTGCCGATACTGGCCAAAGAGGTATTGGGCGTCGGGCCGGCGGGACTAGGACTGCTAACGGCTTTCCGGTTCTTCGGCGGCGCGCTGGGGGTCTTCGCCGGCGCCGCCATGGGGCTGGTAAAGCGCCAGGGAGTCTTGTTGTTGACGTTTATGGCTCTATTCGGAGTTGGCGAGATACTGTTGTCTCAATCGCCCAACTACTGGTCGGCCTTGGTATTCGTCACGCTGATTAACATAATGGCCACTGGAACCGACATTCTGCACCATACTTTGCTGCAGTTGAGCGTGCCCAACGACCAAAGAGGACGGGCCATGGGCGCCTGGATCGTCGGGATAGGCATGGCGCCCATGGGACAACTGGAGATAGGCTACCTGGCAGGCCTGACTAGTTCCCGCATCGCTTTACTCACCAACGGTCTGGTGCTGGCCATCGGGGCCGTAGTCCTTGGCGTGGTAATGCCCAGGATCCGGAGACTGTAATGAGGACTGACGAAACGTACCAGATAGGTTAGGCGTCAAAAGAACCTTGCCCAGATCGAGCATATCGCCGATGCAGCGTTTAGCCGCCTCGGCTTGCTCAAAGAGGGCGATCCATACTAAAACCGGTATAAATTCGTCTCTTGGGTATATAGGGGAACGATTTCTTATTCTTCTAGTTCCTGTACCGCTGGACCAGAGCTGCTCTGCGTTCGACCATTGGTTGTTACCGGCTGATTTTCAGTCATCGCCGCGATTTCCCCTTCCGGGGTGTTGATGGCGTGTTGGAGCACGAATTTAGCCACGTCACGGTACAGGGGCTCGGACAAGTCGCAACCTCTGAGGAAGGTGAAGCCCGGCTCCATCTCTTCCAGAAGCTCCTTGACCCGCACGTCGCCGTGACGCGCCGCCAAGGCATAAGCCAAGCCTCTGGGGTCGCGATCCAGGGAGATCTCGTGCTCTTCGCCTTCCTCTACTTCAATCTCGTAATCTACCCGGTCGACAATAGCCATAGATTCGGAGGCTTCTCTACGGTAGCCGTCCAACTCTTTCATTACCGTGTAAAGAGTCTGGACCGCCCGGCCGGCGGATTCCAGGAGATCCGGCACACGGGTCTGCTTTTCGGTAGCGGCATGCATCGATCGCTCGACAATTCTCATGGCTGAGTTTTTAGCATGTTCCCGCTCCTGCCTTTTTTGCACCTTGGCTTTTTCCAGGCGCAGCTTCGGCGCTTCTTCGGCCACCGGTTGGAGCCGCACCAGCTCTTTTTCGGCCTCTTCAGCCTCTCTCAGTCTTGAATCCAGGGAGGAGTCAAACCCACTCAACATCACCCATCTCCTTTAGTTCGTACAGGTTGCCAGTTTGTGATAATGTCCCGGCTCGGCTTGCGATCAAACACCTGATACCCGCCGGTCTAGCACTAGGATTCTGCCCGGTATGGCGCAAGTTGGGCGGGCGTGGTCACCGTGAGCCACATACTGGAATTACGGCCGGGCAAGACTAGAAAGAATATTGCAGAGATAATATACCGTGGCTGGCCCTATAGGTGCCTACGGACTCCTGAACGAGTTTTGAGGAATTTGTAATAAAAACGTGGCGTGGCCCCTCATCGAGCCGTTGCCCGGATTCCCTAGCGGGCGTTTCCTTGACCATGTATTCATCTTCCAATAGACTCGGTTTTCATAACGAAGTCGATGGGGATGCAAAGAGATTGGCAAAACGGGTTCGCCGGCGGAGAAATGGATACTGAACTCCGGTTCGTGGTCGATATGAACGTCGGACGTCTGGCCAAGTGGCTCAGAGTGATGGGCTATGACACCCTCTTCCCCAAAGAGAGCGGCGACAACCAGTTGGTGCGCATCGCTCTAAGTGAAGACCGGGTGCTGGTGACGAGAGATGCTGGGATCGCCCAACGGCGGGCTGCCCGCATCGGCCAGATGACGGTGGCGCTCATAGAGAAGGACGACTTGCGGAGTCAACTCAGCCAGCTAGTTCGGGACTTGGGTCTGAACCTGTTCGGTGGTTTTTCCCGCTGTGTGCTCTGCAACGAGCCATTACGCCCCCTCGCCAAGGGAGATGTGGCGGAGCGCTTGCCGCCCTACGTGTTGCTGACCCAGACCAAATTTCTAGAGTGCCAGGTGTGCTGCCGGGTTTATTGGCCGGGAACCCACTGGACCAATATGATGTCCGAATTATCCCAGGTATACCAGGAGGCGTTGTGAGCCGCAAAGCCGCATTTATCTACGACGAGGCTCTGTCCCACCACCAATTGCGCGGGGATCACCCCATGCGGCCGGTGCGGCTGCAATACACCTTCGATCTTCTCCAAAGTTACGGGGCATTTGACCAAAACAATTCCCTGCTGGTGCCGCCGCGGCCAGCCACCGAGGAGGAACTGGGGATGCTTCATACCGCGGAATACGTTGCAGCGGTGCGGAGCTTTAGCCAAGGCCTTAGCGGGTACGAACCTGGCCGGTTCAACTTCAGCGCCCAAGGAGACAACCCCATGTACCGGGGGATGTACGATGCCGCCGCGTTGAGTTCCGGGGCATCACTGGTGGCGGCCGAGATGGTGGCCAGCAAACAGGTGGACGTGGCTTTCAACATCTCCGGGGGTCTCCATCACGCATCCGCCGGACACGCCTCAGGATTCTGTGTGTTCAACGACCCGGCCTTGGCCATCAAGTACCTGTTGGAGCAGGGGTTACGAGTAGCGTACCTGGACATAGACGCCCACCACGGTGACGGGGTGCAAGAGGCGTTTTTCGACGACGGCCGGGTGTTGACCATCTCAATCCACGAGTCGGGCCAGTACCTCTTTCCAGGCACCGGATTTGTTCCGGAGTCGGGCGTGGGGAGCGGCGAGGGATATTCGGTGAACTTACCCTTATACCCTTACACCGGCGATGAGATTTATCTGTCGGCGTTTCATGAAATCGTTCCACCCCTGGTCAAGGCGTTTGCCCCCGATGTCTTGGTGACTCAACTCGGGATCGACACTTACCACTCCGACCCGCTGACGCACCTGCAGATCACTACCAGAGGATACGTGGAGGCGGTCAAGGAAATATCCCGGTGGGGAATTCCCTGGGTGGCCTTGGGGGGCGGGGGTTACGACCTTAGCGCCGTGGCCCGGTCTTGGGCGTTGGCTTATGGGGTGATGTTAGAGGTGGAATGGCCCGACGATCTGCCTGCATCTCTTGTGGAGCAAGTCGGGGGCGGGACTTTGAGGGATACGATAACCCCCAACGTTCCGGACGACATGCGACTAGAGGCGCAAAAGTACGCCGAAGATAGCGTGGAACGCATAAAAGAGCGGGTGTTCCCAACACACTCTCTGTGATGCATAGCGGTACCATTGGGACCGCTAGATCAAGGACTGTGTTAGGCTGGCGCGGCTAGTTAACTTGGTGCTCCCGGCGCAACAACTCTTTGGCCGCATCGCCGATATTGGCTTCGATAGAATCACGCAAAGTCGAGTAAATCGCTTTGTTGATCGCGCCCATTAACCAGGCTTCGAAATTTGGATCCGTCTGGTAGCTGCCTTTCAGTGTTATCAGACGCTGCAACAGACTTAAATAGTGATATTGAAGAGGCGTCAGATCCTGATCGATCCCCTCAACCACCCCTGTCGTCCCGCTCTCAATCACTTCTTGGTCTGCACGATCTTGCTGTGCGCTCATTTCCTCTCCATCAGCTTAAACCTAAGGTTTGCCGGTTACGAGGTCTGAACTGTTGTCACAGTATAACAGATGTAACACCCTGGCAAATATGGTGGCAGCCCCATTATTTTCCCCATGTTTTAGACTTCTCTGAACTCGCCTTCCACCGTATCGTCCTTGGGCGGTCCTTCTTCCGGTGGCTCAGCGCCTTCGGGCGGTTCCTCGGTGGGCGTTTCCGTGGCTTGGCTATAGACGGCCTCTCCCAGACGCTGCATCGAGCTGTTCAAGTCCGTCATGGCTGTTTGCATCTCGGCCACGTTATTGTCCGCCAGGGCCGTCTTCAAAGTGGCGATCTTCTCTTCCACCTCGGTCTTCAGGTCCTCCGGGACTTTGTCAGCGTTGTCGGTCAGTAACTTCTCGGTGTTGTAGACCAGGGAGTCGGCCTGGTTTCGCGTTTCTATCTCAGCCCGGCGCTGCTGGTCGTCGGCCTCGTGGGCCTTGGCCTCGTTGACCATTCGCTCGATGTCTTCTTTGGAGAGACCTGAGCCGGACTGAATCACGATCTTTTGCTCTTTTCCGGTGCCCTTGTCTTGGGCCGACACACTGAGAATTCCGTTGGCGTCAATGTCAAACATCACTGCGATCTGGGGTATGCCCCTGGGCGCGGGGAGCACACCGTCCAGCATAAACCTGCCGATGGATTTGTTGTCGGCGGCCATGGGCCGTTCGCCCTGCAGAACGTGAATGTCCACGCTGGTCTGCCCGTCGGCGGCAGTGGTAAATGTCTCGTTCTTTCGCGTAGGGATGGTGGTGTTCCGAGGGATAAGTTCTGTCAGAACGCTCCCCAAAGTCTCTAATCCCAGGGTTAGCGGAGTTACGTCGAGCAGGACGATGTCGCTAACGTCGCCGACGAGGATTCCCGCTTGGATGGCCGCCCCAAGGGCCACCGCCTCGTCCGGGTTTACGTTGCGGTTGGGCTCCCGGCCGAATAATCCTTTTACTTTCTCCAATACCGCGGGCATACGGGTCATGCCGCCCACGACGATCACTTCATCAATGTCGCTCGTACTCAGACCGGCGTCGGTTATAGCCTGTTTACATGGCGCCTCAGTCCGATCGATCAATACGCTAACCAGTTGCTCCAACCGCGAGCGGCTCAGGGTCTTGACCAAGTGAGCCGGTCCGCTGGCGTCAGCGGTGATGAACGGTAGGTTGATCTCCGTCTCAATAACGCTGGAAAGGTCAACTTTGGCGCGTTCCGCCGCATCGCGCAAGCGCTGGAGGGCCATCCGGTCTTTGCTCAGGTCGATCCCGGTCTCTTGACGGAACTCCCCAATCAGCCATTCCAGGATTTCCTGGTCGAAGTCGTCGCCGCCCAGATAGGTGTCACCGTTGGTGGATTTAACCTCGAATACACCCTCGCCCATCTGGAGAATCGTGATGTCGAAGGTGCCGCCACCCAAGTCGAAGACGGCAATAGTTGCTTCAGTCTTTGATTTGTCTACACCGTAGGCCAAAGAAGAGGCCGTGGGCTCGTTAATGATGCGCAGCACCTCCAGGCCGGCGATGGTGCCGGCGTCCTTGGTCGCTTGACGCTGCGCATCGTTGAAGTAAGCCGGGACGGTAATCACCGCCTGGGTGATTGTTTCACCTAGTTTTGCTTCGGCGTCCTGCTTGATCTTCTGCAGGACAAAGGCAGAGATTTGGGCGGGGGCGTGAGCTTGGCCAGCCATCTCCACATGGGCATCACCGCCTTGTCCCTGGACTATCTTGTAGGGCAGATGGTTCATAGCGTTTTGTACTTCCGGATCGTCGAACTTCCGGCCCATGAGGCGTTTGACCGAAAATAGGGTATTTTCCGGGTTTGTGACGGCCTGCCGTTTCGCGACCTGACCCACGTACCTCTCTCCGGTCTTGGCGTTTACGGCAATCACCGAAGGCGTAGTCCTAGCTCCTTCGGCGTTCTCCACGATTATCGCTTCTCCGGCTTCGATCACGGCCGCTACCGAGTTGGTGGTTCCAAGATCGATGCCCAGGACTTTAGCCATTAGAATTCTCCTTTATCTTGTGAAGTGATTGATGTCGATTGGTCTTTGATTTTAGGTCTAGCGAGATACGATTACCTGGGCCGGCTGAATCACCCTATCTTGAAGCCGGTATCCGGTACGCACCACCTCTATGATGTGGCCGGCCGGGTATTCGGTACTCTCGTCGGTCCCCAGGGCCTCGTGCTCCAGAGGGTTGAACAAGTCTCCCACCCCTTCGATGAGCTCTACTCCCTCCGACTCCAGCAGACTAAGTAGTTTGCGCTGTATCAGCCTGATGCCTTGCAGCCAGGAATCGGCGGCGCCAACCTTATCAGAGTGGGAAATAGCCAGGTCCAACTCCTCTTTTACCGGAAGCAGCTTGGTAATGAGACGGGAGTTGGAGAACTTGCTAAGGGAGATACGCTCTTCATCGGTGCGGCGCCGGTAGTTGACCAGATCCGCTTGGGCCCGCTGGGCAAGGTCAAGGTTTTGGCTGGCCTCTTGCCGGGCTTCTTCCAGGTCCTTCATCAGGGCCGGAACCTGGTCCTCCAGCGGCAAGTGACTGTAATGGCCGCCTGCTGCTTGGGACTCCTCCGGCTCTTCAGGAGGTATCTGCCATTCACTGTTTTCTTTCGTCATTCACATTTCTCTTGGAGCGAAGGATGGAACCGGAAACGGAATCGTGGAACTTGACCATCAGTCTTCTAAAGGCAGGTCCATGCCGCGGAAAAGCGCGGCAAATTCTTGTTCCACGGCCTGTTGCAGATGCGTACCTTCGTTGGTTGCGGACAGCCTCTGGCGCAGGGCTAGCAAATCTTCGACCATACCCAGAGCGAACTCGACTCCGGCCAAGTTGAGCCCCAAGTTTCCTGCCAAGTGCTGTATCAGGCGGACCCTACGTATATCGTCCCGGGAATAGAGACGTAACATCCCTATTGTACGGCCCGGCCTGATTAAACCTAGCCGCTCGTATTTCCGGAGGGTTTGAGGGTGCATGTCCAGCAGGCGGGCGGCCACGGAGATGATGTAAACACCCTCCATGTGCATCGCCTGCTCGGGCGTATCCTCCCGGTCTTCCTCCCGGACCCGGGCTACTTCGGAATGTTGAGGCCGCGGTGGGGGCGGCGCCTGGGGTGGCAAATCGCTGCCGGCGACCCCTTGCGATCTGGACCTCTGGTACATCTGGTCGTTCTCCATGTTTCTGGGTCGGCGTCTGAATCAATCTACGGAAATTGACGGCCCGATGGTTGTGGCGTCTAGGAAATTGGATTCTTGTTAACGAATCCAATCATGCATGCAATTCGTAATATACTCGTAATACAAAAAGTTACATAATGCTGGACCAGCCCCGGACATCTATTGATTGCCGGATAGAACTTGGTATCGATTTTGCCCAGCGCAGACATAAGTTACCTAAGTTCGTATGATACATCTTGATACGAAGCGTGTCAACCATTATAATGCGCATTGGGTTATATGTACCACAGATCTGGCCCAGTGAGGAGGTGAGTTGTGGTGATCAACTTTAAGGTATGTCCCAGATGCACGGGCGACCTGTATCTAACCGAGGATGTCTTCGGCAAGTACGCCAGCTGCATACAGTGCGGGTACATGAAAGACATTGAAGAGCCCCATAAGGTGAAGGACCCCAGGCCCTACGCCGACGCGGACTCGAAGGCGAACGCCGCGTAATCAACCCGGCGGACGGCTACCGTTCGCCGGGAGTTCGAAGGCAGAAGCAATATACAGCGGCAGGGTTACCGGTGGCCGGGTTGGAATCAAGTCCGGGGTGGTCTAATGGGTCAACTCCGGCCAGAAACGCTCCTCTTTCCATGGGTCGGCGTTGTTGTTGTAGCCTCGCTGCTCCCAAAATCCTGGCGCATCCTCAGCTATCAACTCGATTCCATTGAGCCATTTGGCGCTCTTCCAGCCATAACGGCTGGGTATGATTAGCCGCAACGGCCAGCCATGGCCCTCTCCCAGCGGCTCGCCGTCTTGCTTGTGGGCTAGAAGACCCTCTTCCATGGCCACTTCTAAGGGTAGGTTGGTGGTATAGCCACCGAAGCAATGGGCCATCACGAACTTGGCCTCAGGTTTGGGCTGAGCAAGGGTCATCAGGTCTGGAAAAGTCACTCCCTCCCAGGTGTTGTCCAAAGAACTCCATTGGGTGACACAGTGGAAGTCGGCGGTGACGGTGGTCCAGGTCAGCTTGGTGAACTGATCCCAGGTCAACTCGACTTCTTGTTCAACCAGGCCGAACACCCGGAACTTCCACGTGTCCAGGTCTACTTTCGGGGTGGAGCCGTAGGTAAGGACCGGAAACTTGTTGGACAGGAACTGTCCCGGGGGGACCCGGTCTCCCATGCCCTGGTCCGGAGCTTCTTTGATCTGATCGGGCCGCTTCAAGCAACACCTCTATAACGGGCTACCGGAGCCCAGCCCCGGCCACTTTTACGTCTGTTGATCCATGGTGTCCTTGGGTTGCCTGTATACCCTAGGGGACCACTTCTATCGTCCCGGCGGGGCCGTCTGTTATCTCGCCGACTACGGCGGAGATGGGAACTCCCTCGGCCTTTAGTTCAATCAATAGCTGATCCACCTTGGACTCAGGGACGGATATCAGCAGCCCTCCCGAGGTTTGCGCGTCACAGAGCAGAATCTGTTGATCATCGGTTATCTCCGCGTCCCACCGAGCCGTATCCGACACGTTTTGCAGGTTGCGATGGGTTCCACCAGGAACAACTCCCTGCTTCAGCAGGTCCCATGCCCCTGGGAGGATCGGGACATTGTTGAAGTGGATGCGCGCGCCCACTTTGCTGGCTCTGACCATACCCCTGAGGTGCCCCATCAGACCGTATCCGGTAATGTCGGTGCAAGAGTTTACCCCAATCTTCATCATGGCTTCGGCGGCCGCCCGGTTCAGAGTGGCCATGGTTTCAACGGCGTTCTTCATGACGTCAGGGTCTACTTTCTGCTGTTTGGCGCCGGTGGTTATGATACCGGTGCCTATGGGCTTGGTCAGGATCAGATGGTCTCCGGGTTGGGCTGCGGCGTTGGATACTTGCTTGCCCGGCTCAACCACGCCGACCACTGAAAGACCGTATTTGGGCTCGGCGTCGTCCACCGTATGTCCGCCCACGATCATGCATCCGGCCTCGCCTGCTTTGGCATAACCGCCCAGAAGTACGTCGGCCAGCATCTCTTGGGCCAGGTCCGCCGGGAAGCCCACAACGTTCATGGCCAGTAAGGGCTTACCGCCCATGGCGTAAACGTCGCTTAAGGAGTTGGCGGCGGCGATGGACCCGAATTCAAATGGGTCGTCGGTTATGGGCGTGAAAAAATCCACGGTCAAGATCAAGGCCGTTTCGTCGTTGATCTTGTAGACCGCGGCATCATCCCCCGTGTTATTGCCAACCAGCAGATCGGGATGAGTGATCTGGGGAAGTTTACTCAGGACCTGACCCAGGTCCTCAAGACTAAGCTTACCCGCTCAACCGGCGCAGTGGGATAGCTCAGTCAACCGAATTTCGCTGCTCCGCATCAGTACCTCTCGCTAAATAAGTTGAGTCCATTATATCACCGGCCAGCTTGGAGGGGCGGTTCGGGGTTGGGTGGGCCGCCCCGCTTGGACAGAAAAAAGCCCCCGGCAACGCCGAGGGCTTTCATGTGGGTAATGCTTAAACCGTGGTTACCGGTGTGGGACCGGCTCTACACGGCGGTCGGCTGAGCTACACCATTGCCGTAGGTTGTCTGGGGGGCATCTTGATGCTCGCCCAACTCTTGCACCCGGCGCTTCATCTGATCCAGCCTGGAAAAATCGGTGATTCCCGAAACCAGGGTGATGGCAGACAGGTACTTGCTGTTCCGGTCCGGATAGTCTCCGTAGCGGACCTTGCCCACCGTGGTCATCTCTTCTAGCCGAGACTTTCCCTTGGCGATCGCCTGAGTGAACAGATGCTCGGGCCGCCCCTTAACGATCAACGCGGCGGTCCTTGCGCCGCTGACGTCGCAGGGGAAAGTCAGCGCAGATTTCTCCACGCTTCTCTCAATGATGCTCTCCAGTTCATGGGTGCCGGGTTCCATTTTCTTGCTCCAGGGCCGCGACTTCAGGTTGATTTCTTCGCCGCAATATCCGATGGTGGATATATCCCCGATGTTGCCCATGGTGGCGGTAACTTCCGATGAACTAAATACCTCTTGAGGCGAGGGCCTGATCTCGCCCGCGCTTAACAAGGTGGTCAACATCAGAGCCAGCTGTCGGTTTATCCGCTGGAACGATTTCTCCACCGATTCCCGGGACACTATCTGCTGTTCGTACTGTTGATTGTCCACCAGCAAGATGTTATTGAAGTAGTGGTTCCATAACTCGAAGCTCTTGACGGTATTTGAGAGGATCAACGCCTCTTTGTCCGAGGGCATGCCGCTTACGGCCGGCACCACGCCAAGCCCGTATACCGGTATATTCTTGTAGATTCGTTTGAGCTCATTGGCAAGGACAAAAGCACCTCCGGCTCCTGTGCCTCCGGCCAGACCGGCGGCGATCCAGAAGGCTTCCGGGTCGTGCCGGCGTACCAGGATCTCGATTCTATCCATGATCTGCGATAAGGCCTTTTCGGCCACGTTGGCCGCCAGTTCTATGTCGGCGCCAACTCCCCGGCCTTTAAGGATGTATCGTCCGATCAGGACTTTTTCTCTGATGTGGTCCAGGCCCACCAGATCTGCTTGCTCTGTATTGATGGCGATGGCGCTATACAGCTTCCGATCCACCTCCATCATTGTGTTGGCTAACTTTCCACCAGCTTGTCCGAAACCGATCCAAAGTACTCGCATCTTCAACAACCTCCCAGTCTTATGGCGCCGGCAGTCAGGCTGCCAATTTTAGGCCCTGTCTAGTCCGAACGCTTCTAATCGTCGGTGATTCTATCCGTCGGACTGGTTATCCGCATGGAGTTCCAGTCCCTGTTTTGAAGTCCACCTTGCCGGCGGGCCTGATCAACCCGCGAATCATGGGAACCGGGTCTTCGTCCCGGCCGCCGATGGTGTGATTAATAGTCCCTCTCGGCTTCGACTATAGAGTTCTGGAATTCTTTGAACTCGTGGCAGTTCTGACAAACCCCTTGGCTCAACGGACCTTCCGCAGACTCTATTATCCAATGGTGGCGGCACTGCACGATGGTGGAAAATTCCACCGGCTCCAGGGTCAACTCTTGTATCACCATCATTTCATTTCCTCCTGGCTCCATCCCGTTCTGAAATTGAATATATTATTGCAAGCTGACCTTATCGACAGCGAGCGGCTTATGTCAACGAATTTCAAGGTCATCTTTGAACAAATATTAAACTTCTACCAAAAAATGAATTGATTTGCGTGGCGAAAAGATAGACATTGGGTGCTAGGCCGGTCCTAATCTATAACCGCGGTTGATCCTTCGGCGGTATGGCGGAGGAAGGTTATTGTGAACTTGGCGCCAGCGATTGACCGAGTTACGCGGGCTTATACGGAGGACACGATTTGCCTGAATCAAATAATAGCGGCGCAAAGTGTGGCTCAGTTCGGTGCGGCGAAGAGACGCGGCTGCATCGATCCTAGTAGTGTAGGCGTTCAGGGATAATGGGACACTTTTAAGGGGAGAAAAACATGAGAGTGGTGGTGGGTTTGGACTCCTGGTG
>ENA-ORDI01000748-ORDI01000748.1-marine-metagenome-genome-assembly--contig:-NODE-748-length-20476-cov-3.596549_pt1 | contig 20476 bp, 20 predicted proteins | sample MGYA00248628_ERZ508525 | MGnify/ENA primary metagenome ERZ508525 (study PRJEB26195, sample SAMN05422138) | marine metagenome | isolation source: East of Porto Seguro, South Atlantic Ocean | place... | reverse complement strand
CTATTAGCAAACCACGGAATATTAACAACTGGTCAAACTGTAGCTCAAGCTTTTGATGAGTTATATTATTTTGAAAAAGCATGCGAAACTTACATCACTGCTTTATCAACTCACAAAGAACTAAAAATAGCAACTCCAGAAGTTGCAGAAAAAACAGCTCAAGATTGGGAAAATTATCCTACCGGACTTGGTGAGCTTCATTTAAAGGCCATAAGATCTATTCTAGATAAAGAAGATCCGAGCTATAAACAATAATAAATAAAAATATTTTATGAAAAAAATATTAATTATTTTATTATTTATTACCAGTCCCTTACAAGCTGAAAAAATAGAACAGCTAAGTTGGTATAATTTGCAGGAACTCCTCGAGGACGATAAATTAACATATAAAATAATCAAAGGCTGCGTATCTATAAATTCTGCGGTAACTGAACTAATTAAAGAAGAGCATCCAGATTTAGCAAATGAATTTTTTAAATCAGCAAATTATTTATATCCTTTTGGTATTCTTGTTTTAAAAAAAATAAAAAATATAAATAATAAAGAAGCTGAAAAAGAGTTTTTATCTAGTGTGGATGGTCTTACAAACGATTATATGAATTTCATGATACAAAATGGTGTCACCAATGAAAGTTTTTTTAAAGGAACTTTTTTAAGTGATGACATAGCTTTTTGTAACGATCTTAGATCTGCAATAGAAATAACTATCTCTGAATCTAAAAAGCTAAAATAAATTATTCTGATTTTTTCTTTTTAAACTTAGGTATTTTTGATTTCTTTTTTTTCTTCATTTTAGGAATTTTAGATTTTTTTGATTTTTTAGTTCCTTCAGAAACTTCTTCAGCGCCTTCTTCTAATGCGGGCATTACCTCTTTACATTTTTCTGAGTCGCAAAAATATGTTGCTCCAGTATTGCTGTTATAAAGATAAGCTCCACAATTAGATTGTTTTTTTAAAGTACAATTAACAGGTTCTAATCGATATTCCGCAAACAAGTTTGTTGAAGAAAATAATAAAACTGTAAGTACTAAAAAAAATCTTTTCATAAAAAGAATATAGCAAGAATTAATAAAATATAAAATGATTCAACTCTTATTAGAATGATTTATCAACAATTAAAATACTGAATTTATTATATAATTAACTTCTAAAATAAACAAAAATTTTACCTATAAAAGATAGATATAAATTTAAGAATATATATATAGATGGTAAAACCTTTTTATACATGAGACAATAAAAGAAATAAGGAGAGAAACTATGAAAATAAAAAAACTAATTTATGTTGTTCTATTCTCTTGGATTTTAGGAATTTTTAGTATTGCTTCTGCAGGAGAATTGTGCACGGAATGCTTGAAAAATGTGCCTAAAGACATGAGAGACTATGTTTACAACATGGACTTTATGGATAAGGACCAACCTTTAGGACCAACTGTCATGAAGGGCTGGAAAAGTCCTAGTAAACCACCTTGGACAATAGGTTATGCTAGTACATATGCTGGTAATACTTGGCGTAAAGGTGCAATGGAAAGACTGATGGAAGTAGTTTATCCAAAATGGAAGGCGTTAGGAATGATTGATGAAATCATTATAACTCAGTCAAATTTGGATGACACTTTGCAAATTCAGCAAATGAGACAGATGATAGATGGTGGAAAAGTTGATGCCATTATTATCTGCTGTTCAAACCTAACAGCGCTTAACCAAACAATTAAATATGGTTGGGAAAAAGGTATTCCGACAATTTCTTTTACAGGCTTTACAACTTCACCCTATTCAATCAATACATCAGTTAACTACCGACTAGTTGGTTATTATATTGGTGCATGGATGGCTGAACTAATTGGTGAAAAAGGAAATGTAATAGTTATGGACGGAATTCCTGGTTATTCTGCATCTGACCAACAAAGCGATGGAATGCTAGAGGCTCTAGCACAATATCCTAACGTAAAAGTTGTTGCACAGTTAGCACATAACTGGACTTCGCAAGTTGCACAGAAAGAACTATCTCAATGGCTAGCAAGTAATCCAACAGAGATACATGGTATTGCTGTTCAATCTTCAGGAGAAACTGGAACTTTACAAGCGTTACTTCAGTCTGGACGTGATCCAATTCCACCAATCGCATTAGGTGGAGAGCTAGGTGCTCTATGTTATTGGAGACAAAATCCAGGTTACATTGATGAAGCAATATATGCTTGGCCTCCAGGAGATGAAATAGAGTTTGGGTTTGATGTACTGCTCAGAACTTTACAAGGTCAAGGTCCAAGGATTCAATCTATATTGGTTGGTCCTGCGACAAAGAGTTTTGATGATATCGCAGCAATCTTAAATGAAGATTGTGATAGAAACTCTACGGGTTGGGATAATCCAGGAATAGAAAGTTGGGCTCCAAGAGCTTATGTAGAATCATTCTTTGATAATCCTTCAGATCCTGAGGACTACGATCCAAAATCTCACTAATACTTTAAGTTAAAGTATGAGTGCAGAACAAAACATAAAAGACAACACCTCTAACAAAGAGGTGTTGTCTAAAAATTCTAAAACTGTTGTTGGTGATATTTACGTCCAAGATGTTCACAAATCTTTTGAGGTTACTAAAGCATTAGACGGAGTAAATTTTAGTGCAAATTTTGGTGAGATTCATGCCATTGTTGGTCCCAATGGTTGTGGAAAAAGTACGCTTGCAAAAGTAATGTCTGGTGTCTTGCCAATTGATAAAGGCAAAGTTTCAGTCATGGGTCACTTTCCCACTTCACCGGTGATGGCAAGAGATTTAGGTATAGCAACAGTATATCAAGAAATGATGATTGCTGAAGAAGCTTCCGTTGTAGATAACTTATTTGTTGGTTCAGATAGCTTTTGGTACAAAAATTTAACACAAAGAGAAAAAGCATTAAAAGCACAAGAACTTATGGAAGATCTTGTTGGCGAACACATAGATCCCTATACACAAACATTCAATTTATCACTACCGATTAAAGCGTGGATTACTATTGGAAGAGCTTTTTTGCGTGAAAATACAAAAGTATTAATTCTTGATGAGTCCTCAGCTGCACTTGATTTTGATTCAACAGAAAGATTGTTTAAAAAAATGCGGGAATTTCGTGATAGTGGCATGGCTGTATTTATTGTTACCCATCGAATAGCAGAATTAATACGTATTAGCGATAAAGCAACAGTCATGTTAGATGGCAAAGACGTAGCTGTTCTAGAAAAAAAAGACCTTAATGAAAAAAATTTATTAAGTTTGATGACAGGAAAAGCTGAATCTGAAGAAAAGTCTAAGGCCGTTGCTGTACAGACAAAGAGTGACAAGGTTGTAATCAGAGCCAAAGATGTAGTTGTCTGGCCAGAAAGTGCGCCTGTAAATTTAGAAATACGTAGAGGAGAAATTTTAGGTGTTACAGGATTGGATGGCAATGGTCATGACGATTTTGTTAAAATTTTAGCAGGTGTTCAAGAATCTCATGGGGGAACAACTGAAATTTTAGATATTAATGACAAATTCGTAAAATATAGTTCTTTGATTGATGCCAAAAACAATGGCATCTCTTTTGCCTCTGGAGATAGAAAAAAAGAAGGAATACTTGCTAATTTAAGTATTTACGAAAATTTGGTAATTCCGCTTTATCGAACTACAAGCAAAGCCGGGTGGTTAGGATTTATTAATTGGCTAGAATTGAATAGTGTATTTGACTGGGAAGTTGAAAGACTAAATATTAAAACCGGTCAAAAAGATAATCTTATTACTTCGCTAAGTGGAGGCAATCAACAAAAGGTTATGATAGCAAGATCTTTTGCTCAACATCCAAAAGTTCTTATCCTGAATGATCCTGCTAGAGGTATTGATGTAAGTACCAAAAGAGATTTGTATATTCATCTTAGAAAATTTGCTGAAGAAGGAAATACAGTTATTTTCTTATCTAGTGAATTAGAAGAGTTCATTGGTCTTTGTCCTAAAGTTATCGTGTTTAGAAATGGCACTATATTTGATATTTTCGAAAATGAAAAAGTTAATTCGGATACTTTGCTTCATGGAATGTTTGGTCAAACAGCAGGAATAGGCTCAACTAGTATCAGCAAATCAAATAATATGAATGTTTCAAAAAAAACAGATGATACCGATACATATGTAAGAAATTTAGATACTTCAAATAAAAAAATTATAAATGTTGTGGATTTTGAAAAAGAAAAAAAATCTGAAGATAAAAATTTAGACAAAAAAATAAAAATAAAAACATTTTAATGAAAAAAGAAAATATAAATAATTATTATACCGATGAAGATTTAATTAACTTCAAAAAATTAAACAATTTTAAAGACTTTAAAGTTAATAAATCAAATACTAATGAAAATAAGAGTCATCCTGTTAGATATGCCATATCTGACGATAAGCATTTCAATAAAATCATAAATATAAATAAAAATAATGAAAATTCTTTATCTAAAGAAGCCGAAGCAGCAAAACACAAAAATTATTACTATACTTCACTAGATTTTGAAAATTTTAGCAAACTTAAACAATTTACAGCATTTAACAACAATGAATCGGTAGACAATAAAACTGAAGCTGCACAAGCCAATACAAATTATACATCTAATGACTTAAATGCATTTGATCAAATCATCAAATCTAGAGGCGCTACAAAAAATGATAATGAAAACAAAAATAATTCAAAAGTTGATAAAAAAAAAATTAAAATAGTTGATTATAGTAAGTTAAATGAAAAAGAAAAAAATCTTAAAAACAAAGTAGGTATTGAAAAAATTAAAATTGTTTATTTTGATTAATTAATTTTTAGTTTATGGAATTAACAGAAAGTATAAAAAAAGTTTATAGATCGAGTGTAGATACTTCTTCAAATAAGTATCTTATGGTGCCAATTTTTATTTTCTTTTCACTATTAATTTTTGCAGTGATAAGAAGTCCAATTATAATCTCACAATCAGGTATTGGTAGTGCCATAATTCTTACTGCTCCGCTAATATTAGCAACTTATGCTTTAACATTTATTGTTATGGCCGGCCGGGGTGGAGTTGATTTGTCTATTGGTCCTTTTATGGGTTTTATAAATGTCAGCAGTATCCAATTATATGCTCATGGATATTTACAAACATCTGTTGGTTGGTTCATTTACGCCATCGCCATGGGTTTAATTTGGCAGCTGTTTTATGCTTTGGTTGTAATCTACGTGAGAGTTTCACCAATTATCGTTGCATTGGCAGGCTATTTAGCATTCACTGGAATTAATCTTGTTATTCTATCTCGTCCAGGTGGTATTGCACCAGATTGGCTAATACCTTGGGGAGAAGGCTTTACAATATTTAATGAAATATTTCTTCTGTTGATTTTAGCAACAATTTTATTTTATATCATCACCCATACAGCTTTTTGGAGTCATTTAAAGTTAATGGGTTCAGATGAGCGTGCCGCTTTTACGAGTGGTGTTAAAATTAACTGGGTAAGAATAGTTGCACACTTAATAGCTGGAATTTTTGCTGCATTATCTGCAATATGTTTCACTTCCCTGGTTGGCTCTGGAGATCCTATACAAGGAACTAAGTATACACTTTTAGGAGTTACCGCATTAATTCTTGGTGGAGCGAGTCTTATAGGCGGTCGGGGCGGTGCTTTGGGGGCAATTTTAGGTGCTGGGACCCTTTATTTAATAAATTATATATTAGTTACTTTTAGATTTGAAAGATTGCAAAGTTTTGTCTCTGACTTATCCTATGGAGCTGTCTTAGTTATTGCTTTGCTTGTAAGCCTTCTTCTCCCATACGTACAAAGAGTAACTAAAGGATTGTCTGTTATGGTTTTTTTCATTCTTATGTCTTTTGCTGGTTTATTTGTAGTAATGCATTCTGTTTATGATCAACCCATTGTTGTTGAAGCTGAAGTTGCAAAAGACATAGATGAAGCTTCTAAAGCATACCAAAGAGGACAAAAGGTTCGTAGATTAGATGCTACTGGAAATATTATTGTTGAAGAAGGTGAAGCAGGAACGACTACAGGAACAGGCACTACACTTGGTGGTTCATTAGCTGGTCACTCAGTTGTCCGATTTACCGAAACTCCAGGAACTTTAGTATTTTATGTGATTATTGGATTAGCGGGTCTTGCTCTTCTTTTTTATTTGCTTAATGTTCACAGGAGTCCTTCTACAATAACATTTGTAGTTGTTGTGACTATTATGGTTGCAGGTTTGATCTTTGATCCTGAAGATAAGAAAAAAGATTTACTAAAAGATACTGAACAAATAAGTCTGCTATCAAATCAGACTAGCAGCATTGAAACTTCTTCTCCTCAATATTTTAGCCTAGAAAAAATTAATTATTTCTCAAATATTTCAGAAGGTGGTCTGATTTCAGGAACAACTTATAGCATAATTTATATTGCTGGAGTTGTTCTTCTTGCTTCTTTAATTGTTATAGCAATGTTGCCTCAATTTAGTGCGCGCGCAAAATCAACTGCTATGCTTTTTTTCCTCGCTGCCTTAACAATTGTTTTTTTAAAAGGTGTTTCTTATAATAATTTGGTAGAAAGCACTAGTAAAAGCTTTTTTGGTATCCAGGGTTACGGGGTTATATTAACTATATTATTACTTTTTGTTATTACAGCTCCTTTTGTTCATTCAAGAATAAAAAATCTGACAAATGTTTATATTTTTGGATTAGGTGTTTTGGCAATTCTTGGTACTTATTTTGTTGGAGGAAATACTTTTATACCTAACGACCCTTCTCTTTATCAACCACAAATTATAAGTGAATTAAATATTGGAGATCTTTCGCAAATGAAATATGAAGGACCCAAAAGATATTTTTATGAAAGTCTAACCTCAGATTTTGCTCAAATTGCTTATAGCATAGTTGTGGTTTTTTTATTACAATATTTTTTATTTTTAAATATGGGACAAAAGGCAAGCTACAAACGCTTTGCACCATATATGTATATAGTTATCTTTGCGGGTCTTTTATGGTCTGCAATATTTTATTCCGTTGGATATTCATTTTACAAAATTATAGCTGTATTTGTTATTGGCATACCTCTTACTCCTTTGGTATGGCAATTCATGAGAATTTATGGAGAAAAAATAGCGCGCGATAAACAATTAAGTCAATGGGAGGAAGCTAGGTAAATAATATATGAGAAAATCTACTTTTCTTTTCTTTAAAGGTTTAGGATTATTGTTTGCAGTCTTATGCGGTATAGGAACTGCAGTACTAGGTTGGTACGATGGTGCTGACTGGATGAATATAGTCACATTTTCAATAGCGGTAACAGGCTTAATATTGTGGGGCTGGTATCATTTTTCTATTAGATGGATAGATAGTGATTTAAAACAAAATATATTTTCTCAATTTCCGAAAAAAGAGCAAGTTGAAGGAAAAGATTTACCAGAAGAAGAGCACGAAGAAAATTTCTTCTTCAGAAATATTCGTGACCACAAATGGAAAACATTAGCTTTTCTTTTGCTAATACTTATTTTTATTTTTGTTTCGCTTATTGCCGAAGGTTTCTTTTCGGGTCGTACCCTAGTATCTTTTTTAATATTCTTAGCATTTATCACATTAATGGGAGTTGTTGGTCAATACATAACCGCCCAAAAAAGTGTGTTTATTGGTATTTCCGTCTTAATTGGATTGTTTATAATGGGATCACTTACCATACCTGGTTTCCTTTCGCTTCTTAACATGAAATCAATGTTAGTGTTTGCTGCGTTCTTGGGTTTAGCAGTAGTAGGTCAAACCTTTGTTGCTCTGTTAGGTGGCCTTGATTTATCAATTCCATTTCTCATAGGAGCATCCAACGTTGCTTTAATGTCTTTAATTACTAAAGGAGTGCCTCCATGGTTGGCTTTGCTTGCTGTGTTATTATTAGGTCTAATAGTGGGTTTAGCAAATGGTATTTTAAGTTTTAGACTTCAAGGTCAGGCATTAATATTAACTTTAGGAGTTGGTTTTTTTGTTAAGGGAGGTGTCCAAATTCTTGTTGCAATGGGTACTTTTTCAGCCGGTACAGTTTTTGGTGTTGTGCCAGATTGGATGAGAAATATTGCTTCTATGAATGGTAAAACTGTGGGTCTGCCTATTCCTCCCATTATTTTAATTTGGATTGTCGCTTCTATAATTATAATTGTTGCTCTTCGTTTAACTAAATGGGGAAGAAATCTTTATGCTCTTGGGGGAAGTCGTTTATCGTCGGTAAGATTATCTATTTCCGAAAGAGGGTACTGGGTTGGAGCTTATGTAATTAGTGGTTTTTTCTCAGCACTTACTGGTGCATTACTTTTAGGTTGGAGCGGAGGTGGTTTTATAGGAGTTGGTGATACATATTTATTTTTAACAATTGCTGCAGTTGTCATTGGAGGTACTTCTTTGTTAGGAGGTTATGGTGGATACGGATTAAGTGTAATTGGAGTTTTGATTTTACAAATAATTACAACTGTACTAATTGGTTGGGGTTTAAGTTGGCAAGGACAACAGTTTATATTAGGTTTATTAATTATACCAATGGTTGCTCTATATGCTAGATCACCACACATTAGAACACAAATTTAATTGGCGAGGTTTGAATGACAAAAATTAATTGCGATATGGGAGAAAGTTTTGGAATCTATAATGCAGGTAATGATGAAGAAATAATGCCTCTAATTGATATTGCTAATGTTGCTTGTGGATTTCATGCTTCAGATCCTAACCATATGAGAAAAACTGTTGAGTTAGCAAAAAAACACAAAGTTAAAGTTGGTGCTCACCCTTCTTTTCCAGATCTACAAGGTTTTGGAAGAAGAGAAATGAAAATGCCAAAATTAGATTTAAAAAATATGATTATGTATCAAGTTGGTGCACTTAAAGCATTTTTAGATGAATTAGATATACCTCTAAATCACATCAAGCCTCACGGATCATTATATGTTATGGCTTCAAAAGATGAAGAAATGTCGAGAGCTATAGCTGATGCAGTTACACCTTTTAATGTCAGTATATATGGAATGGCAAATACTGCTCATGAAAAAATTTATAAAGAAGAAAGGAAACTTGATTTTGTTGCAGAGTTTTATGCAGATTTAGATTACGATAAAAATGGCAAGTTAGTTATAGCAAAAGGTAAAAATGCTATTTATGACAGTAATCTAGCTGTCGAACGTGCTTTAAGAGCAGTTTCAGAAAAAAAAGTTAAAACTACAAGTGGTACTGACATAGATGTAGGATGCGATACGATTTGCGTACACTCCGATACACCTAATGCTGTTGAAATTATTACAAAGCTAAAGAACGCTCTCTCAAAAAAATAAGTAAATGAAAAAAATATTAATTGCTAACCGTGGGGAAATAGCTTGCAGAATTATTGACAGCTGTAAAAAATTGAATCTTCATTCAATTGCAGTTTACTCTGATGTAGATAAAAATAGTAAACATGTAAGAAAAGCCAATGAATCAATTCATATAGGTGGTTCCAAAGCTCAGGATAGCTATTTATCTTCAAGCAAAATAATCGATGTCGCTCAAAAATTAAAAGCTGATGCTATTCATCCTGGGTATGGCTTTCTAGCCGAAAATGATAAATTTGCACAACAAGTAATTGATGCTGGCATTGTTTGGATTGGACCTAAACCTAATACAATTGTCTCTATGGGCAACAAAGATATAGCTAGAGATTTAGCCCAAAAAAACAATCTACCCATTTGTCCAGGTTTAAATAATAAAGATTTACAAAAAGATGATTTAGAAAAAAAATGCAATGAAATTGGTTTTCCAATTTTAGTAAAAGCAAGTGCTGGCGGTGGCGGAATAGGAATGCAAATTGTAAAAAATTACAATGAATTAGTTAAATCCATAGAAAAAACTAAAAATTTAGCAAAGAAAGCCTTTGGTAATAGCGATATTTTTTTAGAAAAATTTATAAAAAATGCAAGACACATAGAAATACAAATATTTGGTTTTGGTGAAAAAAAAGCTGTCCATTTTTTTGAAAGGGATTGTTCTATACAAAGACGTTTTCAAAAAATTATAGAAGAAAGCCCAGCACCAAAAATAGAACCAACTATAATAAACAAAATGGCAGAAAGCGCAGTTAGCTTTGCTACTAATCAAAAATATGAAGGAGCCGGAACAATAGAGTTTATTTATGATATAGATGAAAAAAAATTCTACTTTTTAGAAATGAATACTCGAATACAAGTAGAACATCCTGTTACAGAAGCTATAACAAATTCTGATTTAGTGGAGATGCAAATTAAATTTGCGCTAGGTATGGATTTAGATTTAATAGAACAAAATAATATTAATCGAACTGGACATGCCATTGAATGCAGATTGTATGCTGAAGACCCTTCAAAAAATTTCCTTCCATCGCCTGGAAAAATTTCAAAACTTAAAATTCCAAATATTGGTTTAGCAAATATTAGATTAGATATTGGTGTTGATGAAGGAGATGAAATATCTTTTTATTATGATCCAATGATTGCAAAAATTATTTCTAAAGGAGCTAATAGAGTTGAATGTATTAACAATATGATAAAATATTTAAAAGAATTTGAAATTGAAGGAATTAATACCAATAAATCTTTTTTGATATCTGTACTTCAAAATAAAAATTTTGTAGATGCTAATTTTAATACTAAATTTATTGAAAACAATTTAGCTACATTTATTAAGAAAAAAGAAGATATTTTACCAACCAAACAACAAGAGGCTACTAAAATTAATCAGGAATATAGCGATAAAGATGTAAAAGCTTTTGAAAAAATTATTGCTAAAACTCCTAAGGTTAAAAATGGACAAGATTATACAGAAAAAGATTTAAAAGCTTTTGAAAATATTGTTTCTTCAAAAGATAAAAAAGCACAAGCTGAAGTAAAAACTGAAGTTAAAAATGTTCCAGGTAAAATTTATGACACACCTAAATTTTTGCCTGCTGGTGATAAATATATGCTTATTGAGTTTGGTAATGTTATGAATTTAGAATTGAATTTTACTGCTCAAAACTTAGCTAAAGCAATCAAAGATCATAAAGTCAAAGGAGTTTATGAAACCTCTCCATGCTTTGCTTCAATGCTAGTACATTATGAACCGGAAGAAATAAAATTTAACGATTTAAAAAATGAACTAAAATCTCTTGTAGATTCTTTAGGTCCTTCTGATGACATAGAAATTAATAGTAGAATTTTTTCTTTTCCTACTGTTTATCTTGATAAATGGACGAAAGAATGCATTGAAGATTATTCAAGCAAAATTGCAAAAAAGAAGCCAGATCCAGAACTTATTACAGAATTAAATAATCTTGAAAGTACTGAACAATTTGTAAGGGTACATTCTGGAACTGAATATTGGGTTTCTGCTATAGGTTTTTGGCCTGGTCTTCCATTTATGATGGCTCTTGATCCAAGATGTAAACTTACAGTTCCAAAATATAATCCTCCACGAACATGGACGCCAAAAGGAACCGTGGGAATGGGAGGTGCTTCCACGTCAATATACCCAGACAGATTGCCTGGTGGATACCAAATTTTCGCTATTATTCCTGTTCCAATCTGGGATACGAAAAAAAGTTTTCCAGTATTTGAAAACAACATATGTCTTTTTCAGCCAGGAGATAGAGTAAAATTTGTTCCAACAACTTATGAAGAATTTGAACGTGTGTCAAAAAAAGTAGAAGATGGAACTTATGATTACAATATTATTGAATATCAGAAATTCTCAGTAAAAAATTATAAAAAATGGTTAACCACAATTGACCAAACAAAAAGGTTTTAATAGTTATGGTGCAAGTAATTAAAAAAGGTCTAGAAACATCTGTGCAAGATTATCCTGGAAGAATTGGAACGTTAAACCTAGGTTTTCCACCTTCTGGTCCAATGGATAGTTGGTCTTTTAGACTTGCTAATGTTTTAGTTGAAAATGAACCAGGAGCTGCAGCTTTAGAATGTCAGTTCATGGGACCTACTCTTAAATTTAATAGCGATAGAATCATTGCTATCACTGGAGCTGACATGTCTCCAAATATAGATGGAACTCCAGTACCTTTATGGGAAAGCTTAGAAGTTAAAAAAGATCAAGTTTTGGAAATGGCTTTTGCAACGGTAGGAGCCAGATCTTATATTGCTTTTTCAGGAGGAATAAATACCACACCATGGTTAGGTTCAAGATCAACTTTTCATAAAGCAGGAGTTGGTGGTATCGAAGGAAAAGCTATCCAAGAAGGTCAAATTATTCCTTTAAATAAATCTAAGTCTGTTGCTGGTAGAAAAATTAAAAAAAGTTCCATACCAATTATGTCTACAAACAAAAAATGGTCAGTAGAGGTTGTTAAAGGTCCTAACGATGATTGGGTTGATGAAAAAGGACATAAAATGTTTTTAAATTCTGATTGGAAACTTCAATCTAAAAGTGACAGAACTGGTTATAGATTAGATGGACCAAATTGGACATTCACAGAAAAAGCAACTCACAAAAGTTTAGAACATGGAACGTTTCCTTCAAATATTATCGACCAAGGGTATCCTGTAGGTGCAATTAATTTGGCTGGACAAACTCCAATTATATTAGTCAATGATGGACCGAGCATGGGTGGTTTTATTGTTCCTTACACTGTTCCGTCAGCATCATTTTGGAAACTTGGACAAGCTAAACCAGGAGATAGTTTTAATTTTGTTGAAATTTCAGTAGAACAAGCTCAAACATTAAGAGCTGAACAAACAATTATTTGCAGTGATGCAAGTTTAGTTTCTTCTAACGAAGAAAATATCTTAATTCGCAAAAAACCTATTAAAAAAATTGATCATATAAAAATAGTAGATTTTGATAAAGAAAAATTAGATGAAAAAATTAGAAATAAAATGATGGAAAAAAAAGGGATGAAAAATATAAAAGTTCGTTTCTTTAATTAACAAACCAATATGAAAGAATAGTTGTGGCAACTGAAGTAAAAACTACTGTCCCAGGAAATATGTGGAAGGTTTTAGTCAAAGAAGGCGATGTAGTAAAAAAAGGAGATCCTTTATTTATTATGGAAGTTATGAAAACAGAAGTTCATCACGATTCTCCTGTCGATGGCACAGTCGTTAAAGTTAACGTTGTCAATGATCAAGAAGGCATTGATCCAGGTATAGTAGCGGTAGTCATCGAATGAAAAAAAAAGAAACTAAAAAATCCTCATATTTTGCTATAATAAAAGATCTTTCTGAAGATATAGGAATATCAACAGAAGAAACAAAAAGTTTAGTTGATACAGCATTATCTTCTACTGATCCTAGAGATGTAAATTACGAACAGCTAAAAGAAGAAATTATAACATTTCTTGTTATCAATATTTTTTTTCTTATCTGTAAATTGTAATTTTTATGCAAGATCAAATAATATTATACAATGGTCCAAACTCTCCTTTTGGAAGAAAAACTAAAATAACTTCTTTAGTGCAAGAAATTAATTTAGAAGAAAAAATTATTAATGTTTATGAATCCGATTTCTTAGACAAACATAATCCTTTAAGAAAAATACCGACGTTAGTAATTAATGAGTTAACAATTATGGATAGTGATAATATTTGTTTGTATCTTGATTCAATCTCAAAAAAAAACACCTTATTTCCTGAAAAAAACTATTGGGAGATAATGTCAATGACTTCAGTTGCTAACGGATTAATGGAATCTGTATTAGAAAGACGAATGGAATCAATCAGGCCTGATAATGAAAAAAGCAAAAATTTCATCAATAAACAAGAGATAAGAATTATAAGAACTATCAAATGGTTAGAAAACAATTGGAACAATTACAACGAAAATTATTTTACCATGGATCAAATTGCGATTGCTTGCGCATTGGATTACACTATGTTTAGATTTAATGATAATTGGAGAACAGATAATCCAAAACTTAACAAATGGTTCAGTGAATTCGTTAAAAAAGATTTTATGAAATCTACAACACCCTACGATAAATGAAATAAATATGATTAAAGCAGCTTCAGTAGGATTGGGATGGTGGTCAGATGAACTTGCAAAATCCATTCAAGAAAAAAGTAGAAAAATAAGAATTGTAAGCTGCTATTCCAAAAGTAAAAAAAAAAGAATTAATTTCTCAAAAAAATATAAAACCAATTACCACGACTCTTATAACTCTATAATCAAAGATCCCAATATTGATGCGATAATCTTAACAACTCCACATTCGCTACATGCAAAACATGCTATTCAAGCATTGCAAAATAGAAAACATGTTTTTGTAGAAAAACCAATGGCAACTAAATATTTAGATGCAAAAAAGATGCATTTAACAGCAAAAAAATATAATAAAGTTTTGTCAGTTGGTCATAACAGAAGATTTTCTAGCGTCTATGATTTTATTAATAGGTTAAATGTTCAAAAAAAAATTGGAAAAATATTACATATTGATGCAAATTTTTCTGCCTCTGGCGCATTAAATTATAAGAAAAAATTTTGGCGTGCGAACAGAAAAGAAAGCCCTGGAGGAGCAGTAGCTGGCCTAGGCATACATATGATAGATTTAATGTGTTATTTTGGAGGAAAAGTTAAATCAGTACAATCATTGGTAAAAAAATATGCTGTTAAAGTAAACATGGATGATACTACCTCTGCCCTGTTTGAGCTTAAAAATTGCACAGGAAATTTAACTACTATTTTTGTTTGTCCTTACACTACAACATTTAACATATTTGCTACTAATATGAATATTTTTTCAGATGTAGATAAAAATAAAATCAAAATAGTTAACAAAAATGGAGAAATACAAAAACTAAATTTGATAAATAAAGATACGCTATTTTTAGAGTTGCAAGAATTTGCTGATAATTGCAAAAACAAAAAAAAATATAGAATTAAAAATTCAGAAGCTGCTCATAATGTCAAGATTATGGAGGCTATCGTTAAATCTTCTAAAAAAAACAAAAAAATATTTTTGTAAATCTACTTATTAATATATCTAGTAATAGATGGAATAATAATTACAGCTAATCCAATTTTAAAGAATTCGCTTGGAATAAAAGGATATAGTCCTCCAGCTAGCGCTTTGTCATATCCAATAACTGAACCTAGATATCCAACTCCGAATAAAAAAATAATAAACGTCCCAACTAATAAAGATATTAGACTTTTAAAATAAGATTCATTGTAACCAAACTCTGCAAAAAAACCTATAACGGCTGCCGCTATTGTCATGCCATACAAGTATCCTGCTGTTGGTCCCGTTAAATAAAGTAATCCACCACCTTTAGCAAAAACTGGCAAACCTAATGCTCCTTCAATTAGATAAGCAACTAATGTAAAAAATGCCAATCGCCAACCATACGCCATACCTATAATAAACACTATGAATGTTTGCATGGTCATAGGAACTGGCCAAAATGGGACTTGAACTTTTGAAGATATTGTCAAAAGCAAAGTGCCAAATAAAACTAAAGCAATATTTTTATAATGTGTATTTATTTTGTATGTTGATAGAAGTGAATTAATTAGTGTTGTATTATTTTTCATTTTTTATTCATAGTAAAACATTATTTGTCAAAAATAAAACATAATTTAATCATAATAAAACATAGGTGCTTTTTTCCAATCAAGCCAAGCAACAGGATCATGACCCCAAATAACTTTTGCATCGTGGTCTTTTGCTACCTTTCTTAATTTTTTAACTGATTCTGCTGCGTCAGAAGAAGAAGAGACAAGTCCGGGTAAACATTTATCACACCAATGATCGCCTGTATAACAAGCATCGCCAGTAAATAACATATGACCAGTTTTTGGAAGATTAACCAGTACAGATTGGTGACCAGGAGTATGTCCTGGTGTAAATATTAATTTTATAATTCCATCATCATACACGTCATAAAAATCAGTTTTTCTACCCTGCAAGAATTTCCAACGAATATTAGGTTTATCAAAATCTGCTCTGATATAGGCCGGACCAGAAAACCAATCAGGATTAAATGCATAATCGTATTCTAATCTTTGTGTAATATGAGTAGCATTTGGAAAATGTCCTATAGCACCTGAATGATCTAGATGAAGATGAGTTTGTATCACATACCTGACATCATCAGGGTTTGTATTTACAGTTTTTACTTGATCTCTACACCATTCTGATGTTTTCATCACCGGGTCATAGGCTTCGACCACAGAACCCCAATGTTTATGTTTGTCAATTGCTGCTTCTATTGGCATTCCACCATCAATAATAACGTCACCCTCAGGATGTTTAATTAAAAACCATGGCACAGGTATTTCATAAGGTTCATCAGTATGATTCATTTTGATAAATTTTAATTTCGTTTTAATTGTTCCTGTTTGAAACATGTATAACCTAATACCTGAATTAAATTTTTTAGTTTGTTCAAAAATGTCTTTGTCTTTTTCTTGCATAAATACCTACCCTACCAAGCTGCCTGATAAATGTTAAAAGCATCTGCTTCCGTTACTTCTCTGGGATTATTAACTAATAGTCTTGTTTGTTTCATTGCATCACGTGCCATTTTTTCACATGCATTTTTTGGTATATCAACTTCCCTTAATTTTTGTGGCAAACCTAATCTCTTTGATAATTCTTCCATCCTGTCAATAAATTCCGCGCTAACTGCTTGGGCCCCTTTGTCAGTATTTAAATCTGGAAAAACATAAGGTGCTAGTTCGGCATAATCTTTTGCTGCTTTTGCATCAACACTGTTGAATCTAAGCACATAAGGCAAAACTAAAGAATTTGAAAGTCCATGTGAAATATGAAATGTTCCACCAATTGGATATGCTAGTGCATGGACAGCAGCGACCGGAGAGTTTGCAAAAGTTTTTCCTGCAAGCATTGCTCCGATAAGCATGTTGCCTCTAGCCTCAACATTAGAACCATCTGAAACTGCTGTTTCTATTGAACCTCCAAGCAATTTAAGCGCCTCTATCGCTAACATTTTTGATATCGGGTTATTATTTTTATTGGTTGAAGCGTATCCCTCAATGGCATGTACCATTGCATCAATACCAGTTGATGCTGTAGTTCCTGCGGGCAAGCCTAAAGTAAGATCTGGGTCTAAAATTGCTAAGTCTGGTAAAATTATTGAAGACGAGACTCCTTTTTTTTCTTCTTCTCCTACTGTAATAATTGCAACAGGTGTAACTTCAGAACCTGTTCCTGCTGTAGTAGGAACTAAAACTAGTGGCAAACGTGGTCCCTTAGCGTTTGCAACTCCCCAAGCCGCTTCTAAATCTTCATTGGAACCGAGTATTAACGCTACAAGTTTAGCAACGTCCATAGATGATCCCCCGCCAAACCCAATAACACCAGTTGCATTAAATTTCTTTCCAATTTCTATTGCTGATAAAAGAGTCTTTCGAGATGGATCTGATTCAACTTCATCAAATATCTCAACAGAACCAATTTTATTAAGTTCTTCTATGGTCGGTTTGGTTAATCCTAAAGACATCAAACCTTTATCAGTTATAAAAAGTATACGAGGACCAAGTTTTTTAGAAATTTCTTTACAAGAATCTTTTGCTTGGCCACTACCAAACCGAAGACCAGGCGTTGTGTCAAAATTAAAAGTATTTAAAGTCATAATTTTTTTATACAAAATAAATATAGAATACTACTGAAAATATTGCCATTCCTATAAGGATCAATATCCATCCATAGCCTGTACCAACTTTATCAATATAGTTAACTTCTCCTTGAACTTCATCTGGTTTTTTATAAAAATCATTTGCTTGAATTGGTTTATTGGGTAAGGTCGATAAATCCATTTTGCTTGCCAAAAACCAAATTAATCCTATGCCTAAGAACCACCAAATAAGTTGATATCCCCAAATAGATGGTATTTTAAGAATCCAAGCTTCATAACCTGCGCCAGGTTCTCCAAAAAAATTATTACCTAATACTTGTCCGGGTCCAACTCCAAAAAAAAGCCAAATTAATGTAATGACGTATGCAAAAGATCTCAACTTTGTTCTGCTTGGATGAAGGCCCATATGTTCATTTAAGAAATTATGAAATTTTTGTCTGTGCGATCTGTAAATATCAATTTTTGTAATAGATGAAAAAGCAGAAATAGAAAAACAAATAAAAACATTAAATAACAATCCCCATACACCTGAATGTATCGTTAGTGGCCATCTTCCCCAAGGTAGTCTATTGCCCGAAATTTGCTGTCCAAGAGTTTCAGTTAAAATTACAATAATTATTCCAATAACTACTCCGGAGATTGCCGCCCCTCTTGTTATCCAGGGAAACCAAAGTGCTCCTAGTAATAAAATCAAGAACTGAAATGCTATAGAAATTGATATGCCACTAAAAACTACCATTGCAGGTTTTGCAAATGTTGCAATATAAAGTGACGCTAAAAAAATTAGCAGCATTATTATACGAGCTACCGCAAGTTCTTTTTTCCAACTTATATCTTTATTAACATAAGCTTTATATAAATCTCTAGTAACAATACTTCCAGATGTCACTAAAAAAGCAGCTGCTGTTGACTGAAGAGCTGCAATCAAGCCTACTGCAAGTAAACCGGTTAACCATAAAGCATGCTTATCCATTAAACTTATAATATGATAAATTATTAATGAATGATCTTTTTTAGAAACTTCAGGTAATAAAGTATTTATAGAAAGATTGTTGCTATTGATATCTGCACTTGCTCCTAATAAACTTGCACCAATTCCTTGGTACGTTGTAAATATAAATAATAATAAACCGACAACAACTGCAGATCCCCAAATTTGGTAATAAGAAAAAACTTTTGGATGTTTTACAGAGTAACTCCACATAGAAAAAGAAGGAGAAAGAATTACTCCCATAAATGAAATAGTAAATGTAAAAATCATCATTGCAGTCCAAGGTCCGCCCACTGCTTCATTCTTGCCTAATCCTGCTACCCATTGAATAACGCCAGGTAAAGCGAAATAACTGTTATAATCGCCACCGCCATAGCCATTGGTGTTTCCCCAGGTACTAACTGATGTGCTCGCTATTTTTGCTAACGATTTACCAAAAGATTCCATATCACCTACAAAGAAATAAATAATGAAGCCCAGAAGAATTACTGTTAAAAAATAAAGCCAAGATTGAACCACACCTACACTTACTGTAGATTGCAATCCACCTCTTGTTACATAAAATAAAACAACTGTTGAAATGACCCACATGCTTAACTCTCTTGAAACATATCCATCTGTTATTGTATTTACCAAATAACCAGTAGCACCAAATAAAACTGCCAGAATAGGTATTGCTACAAAAAATGTGACTAGAACTGAAAGAACACGAACTGTATCGCTCTTGTAATAATCATAGTACATTTCTCCTGGAGTAATATATCCAAACTTTCGACTTAACATCCATTGTCTCTTAAAAAAAAATATACTTCCTAAAGGAACAGTTATAGCAATGAATGCTGTACCGACGTATTGAAAACCATCGTAAAAAATCAGACCTGTTTGAGAAATTACTGTTAATCCACCAAAGGTAGCAGCGGTAGCAGCGAAGAAAAAAACCCACGAAGAAATATTTCTATTTGCTAAATAATACTTTTCTGGATTATCAGAATTATATTTTGATCCTTTCACGCCCCAGAAAAAACAATAAGCAGCATACAATAATAAAAAAATAAATAACCAAAGAGTTTTTTCAGACATAATTTTAATTTATTAATTCAACCTCAATAAAAGAATAAGGAAAGTTATTATTATTAAAAACATTATGCTCTACACCTTTTTCCCTATAATAAACTCCACCTTTAGTAAGCTTTGAAATCGTTTCTTTTTTGTTTTTGTCTATTATTTTTAATTCTCCATCAAGCATGGGTATAACAACGTAATTATATTTGTGAATGTGATGGCCAGTACTATCACCAACATCAAAAGACCATTCTGTGACTATTGCTTTTTCATTCTGCACAAGGACTTTTGATTTAGCCATCTCTTTAATCCTTTTTTAATTGTTAAGTACAACGTCTTGGTGCTGATTCGCCTCGCTCTTTTTTAATTTTTTCTGCTTCTTTTTGTGCTTCTTCTGGCGATGAAAAAACTTTATCTTCAAATAAAACAAATGGTTTAGCTCTATCAGCACTAAGTTGACCAACGCACCATTCCTTTCCAGGCTTAGTACACATAACCATGTAAGCTCCTGGTATTGGTCCGTATTTTCTATTATTTAAAACAAAAAGACATTTTGCAATTTCATTTATTTTATCTTCATCTAAATCTTTCATAGCTACTTTTTCAAGATTATTTATTGCAGCAAGTCCTTCTGATCCAAGAATAGCTTTTCCATCAGTACCTGATGGTCTTTTAATTATTCCTTTTGTCATTATGGAAGCGGTCCTTCTTTTAAAAAGCCTCTAATTGCATTTTCTAAAATTTTTGCAATAAATGATCCTGTTGATCCCTTCCCATTAGTCCCTACTATTTGTATTGTTTTAATGTTTTTTTCTGTCCATACCATTGGATGTAAATTATTTTCACGTGCAGCATTTTCA
>ENA-ORDI01000747-ORDI01000747.1-marine-metagenome-genome-assembly--contig:-NODE-747-length-20485-cov-6.644600_pt1 | contig 20485 bp, 24 predicted proteins | sample MGYA00248628_ERZ508525 | MGnify/ENA primary metagenome ERZ508525 (study PRJEB26195, sample SAMN05422138) | marine metagenome | isolation source: East of Porto Seguro, South Atlantic Ocean | place... | reverse complement strand
TTAGTTTTTATAAGACATATTAAATTATCCAATATACGACATGCTAGACTTGTCGAAGTTATCTATGACCTTGAAATTTTGGTTGTTCTCTCTTCCTGGTCTTTGCTATACTTTCCACCTAAGATATTTCTCCTTTAAGTTTTGAAAGAAGGTATTTTGCAGTATCTGAAGGATTTGGATGAGCATATTGGTAGAACAGATATACAAGAAGATTGGTTTTTCCTTTGCCTTGCGCACCAGCAATAAACATAGATTTATCTAAAGTCCAGTCTTTGTTTGGATTTTGAGTATAGTCTCTTGCAAATGGTAAGTATATTGGTATGTCAGTATTTTTGAATACACCAATGAATATGCCTTTATCAGGAAGATCTAATGCATCACAATAATCCTGTTGAGTAGGGGTTATTAATTGACAATTATTATAATTTCTATTTTGAAAAGATTGTTCCATCGTTGAACCATTAGTAAATTTTCTTATTTGTTTTATTGGAGTAAGGTTGAAGATTTCTTGATATTGTTGATATTGACGGATTTCGTGTTTTTTGGCGCCAAAAATACGAGAGGAACTGAAAGAATCTTGCATTTTAGGAATTGAATCAACTTTCCAGAAAGTAATTATTTCATCACCTTCAGGTTCTGGTTCAACAGTTTTTAATAAATCATGTTTATTCACATATCTAATATTGTCGTCAGTAGAAGCGTATGCAGGATATAATATCTTAGTTGTATGTGATGCAGATTGACCTTCGATAGATGATATATATCCAATTTGTTTATTTTCAGGTTTAATTATTCGTAAGATTTTTTTTGCTTGTCCTTCATTATCGCTAATATTGATTGTTTCAATCAAGGATGAAAAATTTGTATGATTTTCATATTTTAATGCAATTTCACCCTGGTTAATAGGAATATCAGAATTAGGTAATGTTTTTTTAAGCCAATTTTGATCTTCGTGATTAAATGATATCAAGGTTTGACATGCCTCTGAAAGAGATTTAGGTATGTCTTTTGGGTTTTGAGTACAAAGAGTATTACCAAGATGTCGTTTTCGTCCATCGTGAGTAATTCTATTTACTCTTTCAGTAATTCGTGCATAATATTCTTTTTTGGCTTTTGGTGGATTTGAAGGAAAGAATGCAGAAGCTTCGTCATTTATTATATGCATACGTCCCTCACCATTTGGTTTCAATGAATTATAGCAAATGCATTGAATTGCAAGCAAAGCAACTAATCTTTCATCATCACTTAAGTCGGAAAAGTCGATAACATTTACTCCGTTTTGTAAAGTCTCTTTGGTAACTAGTGTTTTTTCAGGGTGATTAAATAATCTTTTGTGAATTGGTTCAAATGTATACAATGAATTCGTGATACTAGCTACTACTTGTTTGTTAAGAGTAGGAGTTTTTCGTAATTCAGAATCAACGTCCTCTCGAAGTGTTTTAAGATTAATTTCTTTGTATTCGGAGATATTTCGGATTGCTGTAAAAAACACTTCGTGTGACTTTTCAGCTAGTCCAGGAAGTAAAAGAAGGAGGTCATTATCAAATCGAAGATCTTTAGTAGAAAATGAAGAATCTTTACCTATAATAAATCTACGAATATTGAGTTTGTAATGAGACGGATTGACTTTTAGAATATCTTTTTGTAATGTAACAAGTTTGTCATAAAATTGATCTTCTTTATCAACGAAAATTAGACCAGGTAATTCCTTAGTAGGTTTTACTCGTGTTTTTGGTTTTTTAAGAACTATATTTTTTGTATTAATTAAATCAAGTTTATTCCTAATTGGATCTACAACAAAGATTCCTCCAATTTTTTCAGGGTCGTTATCTGATTCTTCTAAAAGTAACTTAGAAATAGAATCAATATTTAGTTTCTTTTGTTCTGAGAAATTTATGTAATTTATCTCACACATAAAACTTACAGCATAGATTTTATTTTCGGAATTAAGTATTATAGCAATCGAGTTATTAGCTCGTGGTTTAGAATTGATTAGGATTCTTTGGAACTGTTGATATTGTACTTTAGGAACGAATTTATCAGTGGGCATAAAAAATTGTTTGAGGCCACAAACATATGAATAAAGTTCTCCAGAGGCTTGTGGTGGATAATGATTGAAATTTTCATTAATAATACCTTTAATAATTAAATCGATTGTTTGTGCATATTTACTTTGTTTTTTAGTCTGTATAACTTCTAAAAATTCAAGAAATGTATTCTTTACAATAAATTCTATATCCTCAGATATGTCGTAAGTTGTTTCCATTATATTGAAACCTCGCATGATAAGTTATGGCAATGAATACAATTTCCATTATAATGATATTGACCAAGATTCATCGCATCAGTGAATTCGTATATTTTCTTACCTAAAACGAGTTCAGAATATACCTGACTAGGACATACAGTGTACTTTGCAATGGTTGTGACCGGAATAAATTTATGATCTTGCATATTTCAATTCATCTCTAGTTTTTCCAATAAGACCTCTTAGACCTGCTTCATGTTCTCCTTGAGAGACCACACGGACCGGATATTCGAATTTCCTTCCGTGGCGTTTTATCGCTCCAGAGAAATCAATTAATAATATAGGTTTGGTTACTTCAAATTCAGTTCGATAAGTACGAAGAATCTCTTTAACAAGATCAGCATGGTTGGGCTCGATAGTCGCTTGTGCCCACGTGTGAAAACTTTCAATTAAAATTAAACGAGTCAATAAATCATGATCGTGAAACAAAGGACAATCTGACTCATCTAAATTTTGCCTTAGTGCTGAATCCATTAATTCTTTAAGAGTATAATCTGATACAAAGTCAAAGTCTATGGTGTTAGGATCCAAATATCCGTCAAAGCGACCATGATTAATAAAATCGTCTTCAGAGAGCTCTTTAAGTTTACCTTGGAGCTCTACCTTTCCTGAGAATTGCTCAGTCCGTGTAATGTCCCTTTCTAAAGCAGTGAGATCTTCATCAATTCCCTCGGAAGCATCATTTACCTCCAATAAAACATCCCAATTCAAATCATGTTTATTACAAGTTTCAATAAAGTGTTTTCTAAAATCTTTAGAACCTACAAGTAATACTTCACAGAATGTTAAAGCTAATTTCCTTGAAATTTTTTCTTGACTTAAAGAACTATTCTTTTTAGTAAAATTTTTTGAAGGTTTAGTAATATCAACAAACTCCTTAAGTTTGTCTGATTCGGTTTCAATTGTATAAAGAAAGCTAACAACTTCATTAATGTATTCTTCAGTATCAGCTATAAGCTTTTTATTCAGGAGAAGATGATTATCTTCTGCAATTCGGTCTATCGACGTCCGTAATATTTTTCCGATTGTAATATCGGGATAAAACTTTTGGAGAGTTGTAAGAATCTCTGCTTGATCCCCAAGATAGACTGAAGTAACCTTACCTGTTCCGCTTGTTTCTTTATCTTTAGCGCCCATACATACACTAGGGCATAACATATATTTAAATTACACTATGTCGAAAAAGCACATATTAGTTTTTATAAGACATATTAAATTATCCAATATACGACATGCTAGACTTGTCGAAGTTATCTATGACCTTGAAATATTGGTTGTTCTCTCTTCCTGGTCCCAGGTTTCTGAGCTTGGGATAGATGGAATATAGATCATGGCTTGATATCGTTGAAGTAATATGGCCTGGGCCGAAATGCTCTTCGCAGATCTTCTTTACAAGCGGCTTGACTGTCGTTTCCTCAGTATAGCCCAGAGAATGCAGGTATTCGTGTGTTAGGATGGAGTAAACGAAAGAATTGAATTCCTCTTTTGTGGTTGTAAGTTGTTTCATTGCATTGAGTATGGTTATATTCATGTAGATGTTATTGCCGCCTTCTATGAAATACGCGCCAATATGATTAGGAATTTCTGTTAGAACTAATGAAAGACCAGCACGTCTTCTAGAAATTGTTTTTTCAACTGTGCGTTTAACAAGATTAAAGATTTTGTCATAGTCAGAAGCTTCCTTCAATTGTGAAATAAGAGGATAATCGTTCATACAAACACTTTGGTTTTTTCACTTATATCTGTAATGAATAAAAAAAAATAAGTTAACCCTAGCATGCACGGGGAGTGAATGCGTTAGGGCTAAGCTTACTGGTTGAACTAGTCAATTCGAATATTCTTTTCTTCTTCGGATTTTCGTAGAGGGATTTTTAACTCCAATATTCCGTTCAAGTAATTTGCTTTGGATTTGTCCGCGTCAAGTTTCTTTCCTGTCGGAATATTTTTGTTATACTTTCTATCTCCATTCTCTGCTGTGATGTTGACCATTCCCTGATTTTCTGTAACTTTGATGTTCTCTTTAGTTACACCAGGCATCTCAACTATGATTTTTATCGAGTTGTCTTTCTTGCTTTCTAGAACATCTACTGCAGGGTCTTGGGACTCGGAGACATTTTGTGGTCTGGAACCTGCTGTTGAACCATTGAATTGATCAGCATTTCCGAATGTATTGACTATAGGTTGTCCATCTGGACCTACCTCCATGGTGTATCCATAGAAGTACGGCTTGCCAGACTCGACGTTTTTGGGGAATTCGATATTATTGAACATGCCATTGAGACTTTCCATCTCATAATACATGTTCTCGAATATTCTATCGATAAGATTATTTCGTTTGATTTTCATACATATACCTCGTTACTAACATTTAGTTAGTATCTAGAATATATAAAGATTATCTCCCTAGGAGATTTATTTAGTTTATAAAAAGAATATCGAAATTGTCGTTAGCACCATGCCATCGTCGCTGCCTTCAGGTGATGCCCATACGAGAACTGTGTAAACTCCTTTGCCAGTTAGATTCATAAGTCTGGAAAAATCTTCCTCGATCGAGAAAGTGGTAAAGTCTTCTCCGTGAGTCACTTCCCATTTGTGTGCAATAAGTATCGGTATATTCGATTCTTGGTTCAATATTCCCTCTAGAATATCTGGTCCGAGGTTATCGTTTTCGATATTAGGAAGAACAGTTGCAATTGGCAGTGAACCGTCTGAACACATAATATGCGAGCATATATGGCCAAAGCCGTAAGTTCTTGGACTAGTCATTAATTCTTGGTCGGAGAGAGGCATTGGTATTGGATCATAGAAGATATCTATCTGTTCGATGGTGGAATTGAAATTGACGCGTCCAGCGAGCATAAATTCGTAGTTAAGTGTTATGATCGGTAGTTGTGACCATTCAATGTATTTATCTTCAAACTGGTGAACTATGGTTACGCAAAAATTACTCCAAGCAATTCCTATGTTTACATAGTTGTGATCTGGGTGGATAATATTCGTGGAATGTCTAAATTCGCTAGCTTCGTCTCGCTCTACCATAGAATATTGATTCCAAGCTATTATTTGTTCTATGGCTTCTTCGGTCCAGTATTTTTGTATTTCAGGCGTTCCTATCACTCGAACATTTTCATTTATTGCACCGTCTCCGCCTGAAGCTGAATATCTCATATAGGGTTTCATGCCGTTACTGCTCCAGTAACTTGTTTTACAGATGTTGAGAAGTTCTTCAGCGTGTTCTTGCGCGGTTGATGATTCCCCCAATTCAATTGCAGGTGAGTTATATAGTTCACGATCTTCATTGATTAACTCGAGAGAGAGTGTAACTAGTTTGTCACGATCGATTTCTGGAAGTTCAAGTACTGTATCCGTATCGAAATCTTCGCAATCATAATACAAATCAAGGGATGTTTTTTCAAGTGGAGCCAGATAGCATATCTGTGGTGGTTCTTGGAAGTAACTTCCACCAAATAAGAATACGCTAGCAGCTAATACTAGTACAACAATTGGAATGACGATGTATACGGTTTTCAATATCAGTTAATACGCTAATACGTTATTATCAATTTCGTCTTTTGCGAATTATTGAACCGAAATATACAGCCCAACCTAACAGAACGACAATTATTCCAGCTTCAGTTATTGGAAAATCAGATGATCCTGCATCGTCAGTTGGAGTTGCAATGGTTATATCAGCCCATTGACTTTGTGACCTATCGTCAGCGCCTACTCCTATTGGAAATACGCTAATTACAGAATTGTCTGAGCCGCTTTGATCAAAGAATAAGAATCTAACTCCTATTGTCTTACCATAATCTCCTGCAATGTCGTTTGCGTCACCCGAATCGATTGGATGAGATATTTCAAAATGATTGAAGTTGCCTATACGACTGACCAATCCGTCTACGTCAATTTGACTATCGTCTATAATATCAAGACCTGGTCCGACAAAACCATCTCCGATTCTATTACGTGCACCAATGGAGATTGTATCTTCTCCGACATTGAATTCTTGTCCGTCGTGTCGACCGTCAAAATCGATAGTGAAGATGTCCAGTGCAACATTGACAATTTCGTCAAGGGTGTTATCAGCAACTTTAGCGGCAATGTACAGATATCGTCTGTCATTCATAACATAAATTGTCACTTCGCCTTCAGGAATAGAGAATGTAACGGTAGATGCATCGGCCCATTCATCGTCGTTAATTACGCCATCTATTGTTGGCGCATTACTTGTATAAGCTTCAAATGTTGTACCGTCATGTGCTTTAATTCCAGGAATAAGTAATAATGAAGAGAAAATTAAAATAGATAATATTATTGGCTGTAAGTATTTCATAGATAATCTTTGCAATACTAATATTAATATATTAACAAAATTGAGAATTTTATTAACGTATTTTGATGTATTTGTATGCATCAACCAAGGTTTCAAATGCATAATGAACTTTAGTAAATTGGCTTCGAAATTCGATAATATCCTTTTTAACGCTTTCGGGAGTTTCTTTATTGACTATAATTCTGTGGATAAAATTAGCAATTTCTTGCATTTCAGATTCTTTCATGCCTAGACGGGTTACCTCCGAACTGCCCAATCGTATACCTCCAGGGCGTTTGTAATCCCTGCCTGCCTTTATATCACCAGGCAATAATTGTCTGTTTACAATTAAATTGGCCTCTTCAAGTTCGTGTTCGAATTTTCCTCCGTCTCCATATTTTGAAACGTCGACGGCAACTTGATGAGATGCGGTAAATCCGTTCTTTTCTCCCAGTACAGCGATTCCTTTTGAGGAAAGTGCTTCAGCAAGGGCGCGTGCGTTTTTGACGGTTTGAACAGAATACTCTTCTCCAAATTCAATCATTTCTGCGAATGCTATTGCTTTTCCTGCAACGCTATGCAGATGATGGTTACTTGTATTGCCAGGAAACACGGATTTTTTTATGTCCTCAGCGTATTTATCGAAAGAAAGAACCATGCCGCCTTGTGGACCAGGAAGTGTCTTATGTGTACTGAGTGTCATGGTTTGTGCGCCTTCACGTAAAGGATCTTGGAATTGTTTACCAGCAATTAATCCTGAAACGTGTGCAGAATCATAACAAATGAAAATATCATGACTTTGAAGAAAGTCTTTTAGCTCCTTCATAGGATGGGGGAAAAGAAACAGACTTCCTCCGAACATCGCAAAGCTTGGTTTATTATTGTTTTCAATCAATTTTTCGATTCGTTGTTTTGATTGATCTACGTCAATGTTCATTTCTTCCCTATCGAATGCAAAATATTCTATGTTCAGTCCATGTACTAAACCAGCAGTTCCAGAGAACTTTTTCTGTCCGTGTGATATATGACCTCCAGAAGGTATAGGTAGGGCCATCATTATATCGTTAGGATTTGTAAATGCAGAATATACGGCAAGATTAGCACAGACTCCAGAAATCGGGCGGACATCAGCGAATTCTGCATTAAATAATTTTTTTGCTAGCTCAATTGTAATCAGTTCAACTTCGTCTATGTATTTACATCCTGCATAAACACGTTCACCAGGCCATCCCTCAGCATATCTGTTGCCAAAATCAGATGCATATGCCTCTCGTACAGCGGGACTTGGGATATTTTCCGATGCAATTAGAGGAATAGATTCAGAAAACCATTTATGATGTTTTTCCAGTAAATCAAAAACTTGATTATATTTTTCGCGTGACAATTGAACCTAATTTATTTGTAAATTTGAGTGAAAATAAAGCTTGTTAAACTATATATGAAAAGCTAAATTAAATGCAATAAAAACATATTATTACCATAGATGAAGAGAATTTATAAAAACAAAAAAGAGGGCAAATTAGGAGGAGTTTGTTCAGGAGTGGGGGATTATTTGGATATAGACCCTGTAATAATAAGATTAATTTTCGTATTTTCGGTTTTTGTTTGGGGCGCGGGTATTCTGATTTACATTATTTTATGGGCAATAATTCCCACAAACCCTAATCCAAGTAATAAAGCAACACCTGCAAAAATAGATCGAAATAATAAATTACTGGTAGTTGGATTTATTGTAGTTAGTATATTTTTTGTTGGTCATTTTATACAAAGTTCGTTTTGGATGGTTGATATGCGAATTGATTACCGAGATGACAAACAATATGATTCAATGCTCCGTGAGAGATGTGCTAAAATGCGTGAGGATATAGATGCAAAGGAACGTGATGTAGATTCCAATAAAAAGAAAGATGTTTTCGACAAGTGTATTAAGAAAGGTTCGATAAAACATAATAATTTAAATGAAAAACAAATGATGAAAGGAGGTCGTAATCCTATCTTGCCTTTTATTGCAGGAGCAATATTCGTTATTGTAATAATGCAATTCGTGAATAAGAAATAGGAATTTAAAGATATTCAGTCAGTCGTCTTTGGAATAATAAATGATTTAATAAATAGCTTGAATTTAACCAGTGATTCTTTTTAATTGTAAGTTTTGAAAAAGCGTATTTCAGCGCATCTGATAAATTATCAAATGACTGATAATTAGTTTTTAATTGGTGGCGAATACTTTCACGGACATTCCAAACACCAACTGGCAAAATGTAGCCTGGATGTATCTCTCTTAACATAAGTGATCCAGCTTGTTTTCTTTCAGCAAATAATGATTCAGCAACGGCTAAACGTGTAGAATAATAACAACCTCCAACTCTTGCATATTTTTTTCTGCCGTAATATGTTTCGTGATCACCAATAATATACGGTTCCTTTCCCCATAGATTCCAAGTTGTATTTGTGAACCATGCTTCAATCCATTCAAATTGCCATTGCGTTGGTAAAAGAATAGTAACGTAAAGATTGTCTAGATTTTTCAATACGTATACACGAAAGTCATCGATGGTTGGACAGTCCTTAATTTTTTCAACTAGACTTTTAGAAATTGTATCGTCTACTGCAGTGATGCCCCAGCGAGTTGGTACAAACTTTCTATTGTTTCCGATTCCTAGATTACCTGCACTGAGTGTTTTCTGAATTCGGGAGACAAGAACTCCTTTATTGTACAGTTCAACTATTCCGTTAGATGATTTTTGATCGCGGTCATAATATGCTTTCTCAATTCTTTGGTCGACAGTTACATTACTTGTGCTAAAATGATCCAGAGGTGCAGATGGGCCGAAGGGTTGAGAATTCTCATTGAAAGATAGTCGGTTTTGTGGTTTTTTTGTTAGTTTAAGCTCTAGTTCAACGGGTTGAGATGCCATTGCAAGTTCTTGGATATTTTCTACTAACCTACCTCCAGTACTTGCTTGTTTAACGTCAACATTCGTACTTCCTCGAATCAATGAGTGACGATAATCTACAATTTCGTCTATAGATTTTCCGTACCATTGCTCAGGAGTATCCAAAATTTCCGTATCTCCATGAAAATTGGGTGTCATTGGGCCGATACTTACTTTTGGATAACCGTGTCTGCCAACAAAGATTCCAGGTGGTGTTGAGCCGGCAATATTGTTCGAGTCACAAGTTGTTGAAACGCGAGTCATAGATTCTGCTTTTAGGATGATTGGACATCTTGATTTGCCACACAATAATTCTGTTCCTTTACAACTGAAACACATCTCTGGAGGAGGTTCGTCGATTACAATGTTTGATGTTGATTCATTGACATGAGATAATGACTTTTTTTCAATTACTTTGGCAAGACTGTGGATATCCGTGTTAGTCATCAATTTGTTATATCAGATTATGAATAAAAAGACTAAACATTAAGATTTTTCCATTGTGTCAATGCAATGATAACGTTTTTTGACCAATAATTCAGTCTCAAATTCGTCTTCATTGAACCAGATATTACAGTTCAAGCAGTGATATTTTTTCATTATATAGATATACGTTTACAATAATTATTAAAAGTTAGACTCTAACTTGTTATCGATTTTGAGGTTGTTTTTGATTAGAACAATTGTAAATATTGCTGACAGAAGTATAACAATTAATCCGCTTGGCGGAATAATTGACGGATGACTTGACAGATAATACGAAGAAGTTACACCAGACAATGAACATAATAATGATACTCCAATTGCGATAAAAATAGTATTTCGGAAATTATTCGTAAGTTGAAGCGCAATTAGAATTGGAAGCACAAGTAACGATGAAATCAAGAGTACGCCAACCATGCGAACTGATACAACAATCAATATTGATGTGAGTACAATTAAGAGGTTGTCATAGAAATTTACATTGGTGTTGTTTACTCTGGATAGGTCGTGGTCTATTGAAATTATGAACCATTTTTTGTATGAAAAGATCGTGATTACAACTACACTAACACCTACGACTAATTGATAGATGATATCTTGGGTAGTGATCCATAGTAGACTTCCGAAAAGTATCTCGTTAATATTAATGATCTGTTGCGAAAGACTGAGTAATACGGTTCCAATAGCCATACTTGATGAGAAAAAGACGGCTAAAACAGCGTCGGAATTCAGTATTTTGCTTTGCATGAGTTTCAGCAACAACAACGATGCAATTATTGAAAATGCTATTGTAGTAAGGAACGGGAAGAAATCAAGGAATACTCCTATTGCAATACCTGCAAAAGCCAAGTGCGACAATGTATCGCCGACAAGTGATATTCTTCTAGAAACAACGAACATTCCTAATATCGGAGCAGTGATTGATAATACAATACTGCCTATCAGTGCATTAACCATAAAATCATGGGAAAGAATTTCTAGCATTTCTTATTCATGTCCTTGATGTGAAAGAACGTCAACGCCGTATCCATAGGATTCTGCAAGATGTTTGTTACCCAAGAAATCTTTGGATGTGCCGTGATAATCAAGTTTTTTATTTATACAAGCGATACGATTAGCTGAATTTGTTAGAGCGAAGGTATCATGTGACGAGAAAACAATAGGGATATTATTTTTGTTAACGTTGGAGAGGATTTTGAATATTTTGGATTGACTTTTTGTGTCAATGCTGCTGCTTGGTTCGTCAAGAATAATAACATCAGGAGCGTCGACTAACGCTCTCACAAGGAAGACGAGTTGTATTTGTCCTCCAGAAAGTTGGGTTATTTTGAGATCTAGTAATTTATCTATCCCCATTTCTTTTGCGATTGAAACTATCTTTTCTTTATTGTTGGCAAATGGTTTAGAGTCAAAACCTGATGCGATGATTTCCATTACTGTTGCAGGAGAATTCGGAAGAGACGGAAGAGATTGTGGAAGATAACCTATTTTTAGTTTCTTTTTGGAAGGAAAAGTTACTTTACCAGTATCAGGAATAATTAATCCAGACATAACTTTGAGAAGTGTTGTTTTTCCTGAACCGCTCGGGCCAATTAAACCCAAAAAATCTGTATCATTTACTGTCAGAGATATATTGTCAAGAATGAGATTCTTGTTACGAATTACGTTTACTCCTTCAAGTTCGATAATTTTATTCATTATAATCAGCTATTAACTTTTTCAAATGTTTTATTAATATTTAATAGTTATTAACTAATGCATACGTATTATTAGTTATGCCAATCGTAAGTATTTCATTAACTAAGGATTTCCTTAAAGAAATGGATGAACTGCAAAGTTCAGAGGGTTTCTCTGGGAGATCAGAATTAATACGTGCTGGAATACGTTCTTTGATTAATCAGAAATCAGACAGAGAAAATCTTGTAGGAGCTATGCAGTGTATAGTACTCGTCACGCATGAGGAAGGAGAGGAACATTCTGTCACAGATATAAAACATGAATTCGATAAAATTACAAAATCACATTTACATTATAAATTAGGCGAGAGAAAATGTTTAGAGCTGCTAATTGTTGATGGCAAAGCTTCTGAAATTCAGGAACTGATGCGCAGATTGCAAATTTCTGGCGAAGTAGACAACATCAAGCTAATTAGAACATAAAAATAGAATTTATTTTCTGATCTGAAATGAAAACAAAAGAGATTGCGTTTATTTCGGTCTTCACTGCAATAATAGTAGCTTCAAACTATGCACTAATTGCATTTCCACAAGTAAAATTAATGGATAGTATGGTTTTTCTATCCGGATATTTATTTGGTTTTCCGGTAGCGGCAAGCATAGCTGCATTGTCATGGTTAGTTTACGGTTCGATAAATCCACTCGGAGCTGCAGGATTTCCCTTAATTCTTGGATTAATGTCGGGAGAGATGATCTTTGGAATTTTTGGTGTTTTATGTAGGCGTATCTTTAACGTAGAGAAACATTTTTTGAAAAAACCGCTTGAGACGACGCTAGTGCTAGGAGCGTTTGGAGTTACTGGAGCTTTCATTTATGATATTTGGACAAATTCGATTGAAGGGTTTTTAATTTATCAAACTGTTGATGGAATGATATTGCGAATAATTACAGGGATTCCATTTTCGATTATTCACCAAATATCTAATTTTGCAATGTTCTCCATCCTAGTGCCAATATTTATATATATGGTGACTAAAAATATATCGTCTAGATGACTACAAATTATAAATCAATAACATTGCTACTTGTTGCACTAGCAGTTCTATCATTTTCCTCAGCTCTGTATATTTATAATGAATACAGGATTCTTGATCAGAATTATCAAGCAATGCAAGGAAATATCGATGATGTTTCTATAAACATCGACTTGATAGTGGATTTTGGGAACGGAACCATATTATACTTTAACCAAACACGCATTCCAGTTGGTTTTAGCATGTATAATTCAACAGAATTCATAATTGGAGAAGATAATATGGATTCTACGTATTATAGTGAGTTTAATGCATATTTCGTGAATTCATTGTTGGGAACTGGAGATAATCCTGATTTCGCATGGTCTGCATGGCAATACCAAAAATGTTGTAATTGGGAATTATTAGAAATTAGTTCGAATTTGTATATTCCAAAGGACGGGCAGGTAATAGCGTGGTATTATCAAGACGTCGATGAGTTTGGACGGAATAATCCAAATTAAACAGAATCAAAGAATTTCTTTTTTGTAAGAGTTTTTCCAGTGGTGGCATGAATGTATCTATTAACACTATCACCATGTTTTTCAATTTCACGGGCTTCGTCTGCTAATTTGGCAGCTTGTCTAATGAGTTCATGTGAAGCACTTACTGTAAGGAGACGGCGTTCTCGGTCTTTTTCTTTATATGCGCCTTCGGCAGATAATTTGGCAACTAAACGTGCTATTTCATAACTAGCTAAGGCTTTTGCTTTAGAATATGGATTGGTTAATCCGGAGTTGGACACGGCAGTGTGTTTTCCTATCACTAACTTTGGAAGAACTATTGGCTGAGAGGTCTTAATTTGTTCAATAACTTTATCAATTTCGTTTATTAAAGCTTGAAAAGCTCCTGTAATCGAGAGAACTTTTAGAACATCGCTGTTAAAGTTTGACATCTCAATTGGATCTAAAAATTCTTTATGGATACCGATCAATGGATCTCCCTGTACAAAGATATAACCAATTTTGTCTACAAGTTCATCTTTGATTTTTGAAGCTGGACTGTCAGAGATTAATATTGTAGGTTTTATTTTTCCTAAATTCAATGCAAGATTTTTTGGTGCATCCAATGATGCATTGGGACTGACAACAATATACAAATCTGTATCCAATGAAGAAGATAATTTTTCAACTTCTTGAGTGTCAGTAATTGACATTTTTGAACCAGATGTGATTGAACGTACAGAAATATCTTTGCGAGACGCGCGTTCGTCTAATAGCACTTCAATTAGAGTAGTTACTCCAATGAATCCTGTCTTAACCACGGTTATGTTGACTGGCATTTATTTTTTAATAAGAGATAGAACTATAAGAACATCATTATTAGAATCCATTATAGGACATGACAATTGTAGATGGTAAAAAGATTGCTTCAGAAATTCTAGAAAGCTGTAAGCGTAGAATTTCCATATTACATGATAATGGAAAAACTCCTTATATCGAAATAATCCTGATAGGCGAAGATCAAGAATCGGAGAGATATGTAGGTATGAAACTCAAGAAAATCAAAGAGGTAGGAGCTGACGGTGCAATACGAAAAATTGACGGAGCAAGTTCTAGTGAAGATGTGATTAATATCGTGAAGGGATTAAATTTAGATGACAATGTCAACGGAATATTGATTCAGTTGCCTTTACCTGAAGATTTTGAAACTGAAAAGATTCTTTCACAAATTGCATTGGAAAAAGATATTGATGCTTTGAATCCAGCTACATTAGAAAAGATTGACAACAATCAAGAATCGTATTTTCCTGCAGGGGTCATTGCAGTACTGAAAATTTTTGAACGGCATGAAGTTCCTGTCGAAGGAAAAAACATCATAGTAGTGGGAATTTCTGATTTGTTGGGTAGACCGTTAGCGTCAATTTTGAAACATCGAGGTGGAAATGTGAGAAAGATAGATTTAGGGGATCATTTAACGTTGGAAGACTTGGTTGCTACTGATATAATTGTAACAGATGTTGGAAAGCCACAATGGCTTAGAGCAGATATGGTAAAGGATGGAGCGGTAATCATTGACGCCGCGAATAATTATGTTGACGGCAAAGTGATTGGCGATGTTGATTTAGAAGAGGTATCTAAAAAGGTATCCATAATTACTCCGGTTCCAGGAGGAGTCGGTCCGATACTAATTGCAGGTTTGGTAGAAAACTTGATTAAATCTTCAGAATTATTATAAGTCAGATAGGTCTGAGCGTGTAGTACGTAAAACAAAGCCAGCTAGAAGAGCCCCGACAATGATTAATCCCAGAATAGGAAGTTTGGAGATCGGCTTCTCTGTAAATGCAACTTGGAACAGTGTTTGATCGTCATCAGTAATTAATTTGTTGGATGTAGATGTTGCAAAAGCAGTCAATCGTAATATTTGTCTTCCATATGTTTCTTCTACTGTGGGCAATAGAATTTTGATTGATCCGTTTTCACCACTAGGAATTATTACTGTTTCAGATTCAATGCTCCTCGTATTGATATCTCCGAGAAATGGTGAGGTAGCAATCATGTACACTGACAAGTTATGAGTCGAATTATTCATGAAATAAGCTTCAAATTCGATTACTTCTCCACTTTCATAAATTGATTTATCAGACATGAGCCATGTGAATCTAAAATCTAATGCGTTGTCGTCGTCAACCTGAGCGAGAGTTAGAGGAATTGCAGTGATTAGAAAGAACAATAATCCTATAACTAAAGCGAGTTGATTCATTGATAATTTGTAATTTTTCATAGATTTAAATTAACCTATTTTTTAATGAATTTCTTTTTAAAATATTAACTACAATATAGAGTGCCGGGGTAGCGAAGTCAGAAACAGGCTATGTCAAACGCGATCGCCTCGAATTTAATGATAGTTAGCGATTGTCCTTCTGGACTCGTGGGTTCAAATCCCACTCCCGGCGCTTCCAATCCTACCTTCGGCGTTTCAATTCTATAATCTCCTTAAACAATCTAACAGGATTCGAGTCTATAATTTTTAGGTGATAATGGGATTATAGAAATGGGGAAACAAACGTGTTAAAGGATCTACTCAAAGGGGTTTCATCTTGGCAGGAATTGAAATCAAGAATTTCTGAAATGTCATCCAAACTTTAAAGTATGTACCCTCGGCGTCATTATGAAGTATTGCTGTCTTCGTGTTATCAAACAAGTAGTTTGATTATGCTTTTGCAAAAAACAGGCAGGTCTTGCGGGGTTCTGGATGTTACAAGATTGCCATCAACAACAACTGCTTCGTCTACATAATTTATTCCGGCGTTAATCATGTCGTCTTTAATCGCCATAAAACACGTAGCAGTCTTACCTTTCAGTACATTAGCAGATACAAGCAATGAGCCTGCGTGACAGATTGCAGCTACAGGTTTATTTTGTTCAAACATTTCTTTTGTAAAGTCTATAATTTTTTGATGTCTGCGAAGATTGTCAGGCGCCCATCCGCCAGGTATAATGAGTGCGTCAAAGTCTTTTGAATCTACTTCATTGATGCTTTTGTCAACTACAACAGGATAACTGCCTTTTTTACCGACATATTTGTTTGAAGTTCCGCTTCCGATAAGAACTACTGTAGCTCCTTCTTCAATCATTCTGTAATATGGATACCAGAGTTCGAGTTCTTCATAGCCGTTCTCAGCAAAAATTGCTATATTTTTTCCTTTAATGCTCATTGAGAAATATTTATTCCCGATAAATAATTAGTTTTCGTATTGGTATTAAGATTAGGAATATTGGCTAGCGGAAGGGGAACGGATTTTCAAGCTATCTTGGATCATATCAGGATGAAAATCTTGGTCAGTGTTGAGGTTAAACTAGTGATTTACAACAATAAAGATGCATATGTGCGTGAGAGAGCTGAAAAAGTGGGAATAAAGACGAAATTTATACAGGGAATTGTAGATCAGAAATTTGATTCTAAAGAATTAAGAGAAAAAGCAAGGGTTGAATTCGATAAGAAGGTAGTAGAATCTTGCAAGAACGAAGATGTGGAACTGATAGTATGTGCTGGATTTAACCAGATTCTATCTGAATATCTTGTAGAACACTATGCGAACAGAATATTGAACATACATCCAGCGTATGATGTTGTAAATTACGGAGGGTATGGAATGGTCGGAATGAAAGTACATAACGCTGTAATTAACGCTGGTGAAAAAGTTTCAGGGTGTACTGTTCATTATATAGATTCCACTGTTGATTTGGGTCCCATATTGCTTCAAGCACAAGTACCAATTTATGATGGAGACACTGCAGAAGCATTAGCGGAAAGGGTTTTGGTCATTGAGCATCGTACTTATCCCAAGGCTATTCAATTGCATGTGGACAACAGAGCAAAGATTGAGAACAACAAGTCGGTTGTAGACAAGACGTCAGATGGGTGGGAAAAGAAATGGAATGACAGACAGATTGAATATTTCTTGTATCAGCGTGACGAGTGGCGAAAAGAGAATAAGGAACTGTCAAGGATTTTAAATCCAAATGCATAATAAGAAAAGTTTGATAATTAAAGTGATGAAGAGGACATGGTAAATAATTTTTCAGTCGATAGTAATGGAAAAGTGCAGAAACAATTTGTGCATGAAATGCTGTTGTTCGAATTACCAAAGTTAACACGAATGTCAATTAATGGAAATAGATTTTATTCTACACCGGATGGAAGGAAATATCCTTCAATAACTACGGTAGTGGGATTTCATACTAAACAAAGCATACTGGCATGGAGAAGAAGAGTTGGAGAAGAGGAAGCTAATAGAATATCAAGAGAATCTGCGAACAGGGGAACAAAGATTCACACAATTTGTGAAAATTATCTAAAGAACAAGCCCGACTATAGTGATGGTCATGAAGAGGAACATGTATCGATGTTCAATAAGTTCCAGTCTGCAGTGGATCGAATAAATAACATCAAATGTCAGGAGACTAGTCTCTACAGCGATCAACTGGGCATAGCAGGCACTGTGGACTGTATAGCTGAATTCGAAGGTAAACTATCCGTAATTGATTTTAAGACAAAGAGGAAGGAGATGAGAAAGGAATGGACGGACAGCCATTTCATGCAATGTGCAGGATATGGCAAGATGTGGGAAGAACATACAAACATTCCGATAGAACAACTGGTAATTCTGATCACTACGGCGACAGGCGTGTGTCAGGTCTTTGTTGAGAACCAAGAAGATTATAATAATCAACGTGTTCCGCAGTTACAGAATTTAATTCACGAATTCAATAGTGCCAATAATTAATATTAAATCAAAACTTTACATTCTATTTTTTGATAGTTAGTTTATGCCGAAATTTTCGTTGGAAATCGGAGTGTCCTTAGATTCTCTGGAAACAGTATCGACTAAAGCAGAGGAATTAAACTTTGATGGAATTTTTTATGGAGATTCTTTGAGTAGCTATCAGCTTGAATGTTGGACTGCTCTTGCAATAATTTCTTCGTACACAAAATCTATTCGCTTGGGTCCGGCTGTAACGTTTCCACTGATAAGGCATCCATCGATTTTGGCAAGGACTGCTGCAACGATAGATCAATTTTCAAATGGGCGTTTGGAATTCAGAGTGGGTCTTGGAGGAAAGACCATGCGATCAGATAGTAAGAAATACGGATTTGAATTTGCAACGTATGAGAATAGAGTAAAGATATTGGATGAAAGTCTGCAGATAATGAAGAGTCTTTGGAGTAATAAGGAAACCAACTTTAGTGGAGAATATTTTAATCTTGATAGAGCTTCGCAAGAAATTATTCCCGTTCAGAAAAATGGTCCACCTGTTACAATCTCCGGTAAAAGTAATTCAGTACTTGAGTTGTTGGAAAGGCACGGAGATGTTTGGGAAGCGGGAGGCAGAAAGGACGATAATTACGAATTACTTGTACAAAAGGTCGATGATATATGTTCGAGAAGCAACAAACCGAAAATTGACAAATCGATAGAGTTGTTTATTCTGATTGATAAGGATGGAGACGAATCCAGATCCAGTTTCGAGGGTTTTGACGGATGGAATTTTTTTAATGGCAGTGCAGATTATGTTTGCGAGAATATACAAACAATGTTGGATGTAGGATTCAACAGATTCTCAGTATATTTTGTAGAAAAGAATGGAAGTCCATTTCGCCAAACTGAAGCAAATCTGGTTGAACAGATGGAGTTGTTCAAAGACAAAGTCATTCCTAATCTAAGAATTTGAGTAGTTCTTCCAGGTTATTTATGACATAATCAGGGTCGCTAGATACAGTGTTTTGCTGTTCTTCTTTTCTAAGAATCAGTGCGGTCTTTGTGGATGCATTTTTGCCAGCAAGAATATCGTGTGCTGTATCACCTACCATTATGGAGTTTGAGGGATGGATTTTATGATGATTAAGGGCAAGATTAAGCATATCTGGCGCGGGCTTGCCGTTCTTTACGTCGTCGGGGCCTACAACTTTACCAATTAAATGATCAATCTGAAATTGTTTAAGAAGGGACTCTGAAACATGTCTGGGGTTTGAGGATGCAATCATGCATGTAATTCGTTTTTCGTTCAGTGTTTCCAGTATTTTTTTGCTTTCAGGAAATAAGGAATATTCGTTTGAACGTTCTTGCATAAGTTTTTTGTTTGTTTTTATCACTTCGTTGATGTCGAGATTAGTAAGAGACGGATCTATACTGAAAGTGAAATCTTTATAGGATTTGCCAAAATTGTTGATAAATTTGTCGGTGTCCAATGTGCTTCCAACTTTTTCAAATGCCTCGCGCCAGGATTTAAGTTGTGTATTAAACGTGTCGATTAAAGTGCCGTCTAAATCGAAGATTATTCCATTGATTACCATGATTGATAATGATAATTCTGATTATTTAACATGTGCAAGGATTACATGTACAATTTACGCATTTGCAGTTAGGGTTTGAGCAATTTGGGTCCATAATAATGTATATCTATTGAGATTATTAAAGATAAAATGGGAAAAAGTTATGCGAGAATAACTCTCAGCAACTGGAGGGACATTAGAGACATAATCACGTCCTCCAATAACGTAACATTAGTAAGTGGAAGATTAATTTTTGTACCAAGGCAAGCGCATTGAACAGGTTTTTTTGAAAAAAGATTTTTCAGTATCCCAATAGAACCCAAGGTCATAATAGTGAATGTAATAAAAGAAATTACAAGAACGAATGCGGAATTAAATAGAAAGTAACTAAATATGTACGAAATCCCTAAGAAAAATTCAATCCCAGGATAAATTGATGAATATAAATTGCTTCGTTTTGCAATAATGTCATATTTTGAAAACGCTTCTGCAAAGCCGTGTAGGTCCATCATTTTTGCGAGTGCGAAGACAACAAAAAAAAGTCCCATAAAAAGCATCATTAAATCTGTAATTATGGATAATATTGACCCTAGAGTTAAAACTATCCCAAGAACTGGAGGAAAAATAACTGAGAATGTTTTTGTTTGGTACCATTTTTGTGTTGCAAAATTTTCTTTACAAGAAGTATTACAGAAATAATATTCCTTCCCATTTTTTTGTATTACAAGGTTTTGATTTATTGCCTTTGCTTCGTCCACAGTCATTCCGCATATAGGATCTATTGCCAATATTATCTACTTGAAAACCAATCTATATATATATCACTCAGAGTTTAACAACTTTTGAATTGAAAAGAAATACGTTGTTGGTTGGAATAGTCGCACTAGCGTTAGGTATTCTTGCATATCAATCTGCAA
>ENA-ORDI01000744-ORDI01000744.1-marine-metagenome-genome-assembly--contig:-NODE-744-length-20525-cov-2.770589_pt1 | contig 20525 bp, 15 predicted proteins | sample MGYA00248628_ERZ508525 | MGnify/ENA primary metagenome ERZ508525 (study PRJEB26195, sample SAMN05422138) | marine metagenome | isolation source: East of Porto Seguro, South Atlantic Ocean | place... | reverse complement strand
AACATAGGTTGGCGAGCGCTGGAGCATGGTGACGTGCGCAGCCTTGTCGGTCATGGCAGGCACCAGTGTCATGGCGGTCGCGCCAGATCCGATGATGACGACTTTCTTGCCGGAATAGTTGAGATCTTCCGGCCAATGCTGCGGATGAATGAATTGGCCCTTGAAGGCGTCTTCGCCCGGGAAGTCCGGCCGATAGCCCTCATCATAGCGGTAGTAGCCGCCGCACATGAACAGGAAACGACACGTCGTGATTGAACGCGCACCAAATTCATCCTCGTGCGTCACATGCCAGGCTTGGTCGGGCGTGGACCAGTTGGCGGCGACGATGGCCGTGTTGAATTTGATGTGGGGTGTGACGCCATATTCGTTGGCGGTGTCCGCGACATATTTCCGGATCGAAGGCCCATCGGCAATGGCCTTCGCTTCGGTCCACGGTTTGAAGTTGTAACCGAGCGTATGCATGTCGCTGTCAGATCGAATGCCCGGATAGCGAAACAGGTCCCAAGTGCCGCCAATTGCGCCACGCTGCTCGAATATCTGATAGCCGAGGCCTGGACACTTCTTTTCGAGATGAACCGCGGCGCCGATGCCGGAAAGGCCCGCTCCGATGATGAGAACGTCGGTATCGGTATGTATCATGACTGCTTCCTGCCCATTTTTCAGCCTATAAGGCCAAAAAATGACGCGGGTGTCACGATCTTTCTGGTGTCAGGAGGCCTTGCCGCTAGGGAAGGGTTTAGTCCGCTTTCCGCGCGAACGCCGCAGCATGGCGCAGCTGCTGTTCGATCAACGGATGGAGCTCTTCATTGGCAGCCAGAACCGAGCCGGTCTTCATGAAGTCGCCGCCATCGATTTCGGCAACGGTTCCGCCCGCTTCGCGCACCAGCACGATGCCCGCAGCAATGTCCCAGGGTTTCAGGTCGCGCTCCCAGAATCCGTCAAACCGTCCCGCGGCGACGTAAGCGAGATCCAGAGCTGCGGAGCCATAGCGGCGAATGCCAGCGCATGCGGGCGTCATCGCAAGCATTTCGCGGGCAAAATTCGCGTGCATTTCTTCGGCTTTGCCGTGCCACGGCGTTCCGGTGGCCACCACAGCCTCATTGAGGCGGGTGCGAGCGGCAACACGCAGCTTGCGGTTCTCCAGCCATGCGCCGCGTCCGGTCTCAGCCCAGAAGATCTCGTTCTTCGCGACATCATAGACCACTCCGGTCAACAGCTTGCCTTCGCGCTCGAGCGCAATGGAGACAGCATAGTGCGGCTGGCCGTGCAGGAAGTTCAGCGTACCGTCGAGAGGATCCACGATGAATCTGTTCGACTTGTCTGTGCCTTCGACAATGCCCCGTTCTTCCATGACAAAGCCATAGCCGGGCCGCGCCTTCGCGAGCGCTGAGTAGATGATCTCTTCGGCGCGATGATCGGCGTTGGAGACAAAGTCTGCCGGGCCCTTCTTGGACACTTGCAGATTTTCGACTTCGCCGAAATCACGGGCAAGCGAACGGCCAGCTGCACGTGCAGCGGCGATCATGACGGTGCCAACGGGGGAGGGTTTGGACATGGGAGTTCCTAGTCGGAGCGACGGAGATAAGTGGAATCGGCTGTCTGGACGACAATGCGTTCGCCGGTGCCGACAAAGGGCGGAACCATGACCCGGACGCCGCCGTCACAGATTGCGGGTTTGAAGCTGTTGGCAGCCGTCTGGCCTTTCACAACCGGCTCGGTTTCCTGAACTTCGAGGATCACCTGTTCCGGCAGATCAACACCAATCGGCGTCTCGCCATAAAACTCAATGGAGACGGTCATGCCGTCCTGCAAGAAAGCGCCCTGGTCGCCGATAAAGTCTCGCTGGATCGCGATCTGTTCAAAGCTTTCCTGGTCCATGAAGGTGAAAGCGTCATCGTCCGCAAACAGGAATTGATGGTCTTTCTGCTCCAGACGGACCTTCTCAACGGTCTCGGAAGAACGGAAGCGCACGTTCGATTTCGATCCATTCAGCAGGTTGCGCAATTCGACCTGATTGAACGCGCCGCCCTTGCCGTTTAGCTGGGAATACTTTTTCGCCATCTTGACGGCGGTTTCGACGGCTTCTGAGCCGCCTGAGACGAAGAACGACCTGGCCCCGTGGTCGGGATACAGTTCAGCCACTTTGCCAGCGAGTTCGATCTGGGGGAGGGTTGAACCTCCTGCCGGCGGCGAGTCGATAGCCATCGTCTGTGCGTAAACGGCGTCGGCAATCTCTTTGCGTCCGTAGCCTGCAGACTTGTACCAGAGGCCGGCCATGGCATCGAGATAACGATCTCCGTTTACGGTCTCGACCCAGACGCCATCACCTTTTACGTAGATTTTCAGGTGCCCGCGCCAGTCGTTGGTCTGGACGGCGTGCATGAACAAGTGGTCTCCAGCGATTTGCTGGAGTTCTTCTATTCGTTCACCGTTCAGGGTTTCGGGCGTAGTGGTCGAGGTCATCGGAGGCTCCGTAGCGCGACAGGAAATGGTTTCCAGGCAATGTGCCGTTGGCCAATTCTATGTCCCGGATTATCGCCGGTCTATCGCTGATCGGTAGTTTGCCGGTGATATACTGGGACCACAATGGAATCACAGTTCGGTATCGATGGACGGTCGGCCGGCTTGTGCCTCTGTATTTGCGGGCGCCAGATGGGGGTTTGGTAAGGCTCGATTCGAACGGATAATCAGCATTTTCTCGATCCCCTCGGCGAATTTTGGCCAGGGGTTTTTTATTGCCCGAATTTAGCCGGGTCACAAATATAAAAATCTGCCCGTTTTGGTGCCGGTACCGAGCAGCCCCAGATGGGAATGGAACAGGACAGGGAGCGGAACCTATATGGCTTCGGCAATGCAGAGTATTTCGCCTGCGGAACTGAAAAGCGTCAACGACCGGCTCGAGGCCGGTACGCCTGAAGACGCGTTGAGGTGGGTGGACGAGACGTTTGGTGGCGCGGCCGCCCAGATGTCGAGTTTCGGTCTCGAAGACCAGGCGTTGTTTCATATGTACTGGACCGTAAACCCGGATGCCCGGTTGATGACGCTCGACACGTTGCGGTTGCCGACCGAGACGTATTCGCTGTTCGATCAGACGAAGTTGCGGTACGGGGTGGAGGTTGAGTTCTTTTACCCCGACATGAGCGCGGTGATAGAGATGGTGAAAGAGCGCGGTAACAACCTTTTTTACAAGGGCGTTGAGAACCGCAAGTTATGCTGCGGGGTGCGCAAGGTAGAGCCGCTTGCCCGCGCGCTTGCGGGTCTGGATGCGTGGGTTACGGGGTTGCGCCGCGACCAGGGCATGGACCGTGGTTCGATCGATATTATCGAGTGGGACGAGGCACACGGGAATTACAAGGTGAACCCGCTGGCCAACTGGTCGTTCGAGCAGGTGCGGGAGTTCGTCGATGCGAACGAGATTCCGTATAACGAGTTGCACGACAAGGGGTATCCGAGCCTTGGCTGCGCCCCGTGCACACGTGCTGTTGAGCCGGGCGAGGACATCAGGGCCGGACGCTGGTGGTGGGAGAGCGACCCAAACGCGAAGGAGTGCGGGGTTCACGTGGTGGCGCCTGCCGCGCGCTAGGCGGGGCGGAGGCGGATGTCGGACGATACGTTGTAGCCGAGCACGGCCGTTTCTTCGCCGATCAGCAGCGTGACTACGCCGCGGTAGGGCGCGACATCGGCCACGACCACCTCGACGCCGGGCAGGACGCCGCTTTCCTGCAGATAGGCGACCAGTTCGGCGTCGTCTTCGGGAATCCGATCGACGATCATCGCCTTGCCGTTGGGCACCTTGTCGAGTGTCACGACCCCCCGTGGTTCGCGATAGCCGCTACCCGGGATCGGCTGTCCGAAGGGATCGGTCTTCGGGTTTCCGAGTCGTTGCTGGATTCGTTTTTCCAGGGCGTCTGAGAGCGCGTGTTCGAGCATATGGGCCTCGGCGTCGACCTCGTGGAGTGGAACACCGAGGAGGTCGACGACCATGCGCGCTGCCAGACGGTGCTTCCGGATCATCGATTCGGCGAGTCGCCGTCCTTTATGTGTGAGGTCGATATCGCGTGTTTCGCCGAGTCGGATCAGGCTTTCGCGCTCCATCCGTCTGAGCATGCCGGAGACCGCGGGTAGCGACGTGCCGAGGTTTTCGCTTGCTGGCACTCGCCTTAATTGTCGTACCAGGTTGGCGTTGGTGACCTGTGTCCCGCGTTCCTGCACGACATAGATAGACAGCAGGTAGTTTTCCATCGCCTGTGTGAGGCGAGGTGCTGACCGTGGTGGGTTTTTCTGCATGATCTGGTTCGCTGTTCGAGTGTTACGCGCCTTCATACGAAGGGCAGGTTACTGACTATGGTACGTCATTACTTCGTATGTGCGAAGCGATTTGGCCGGGCTGGCCCCGCATACTTGTCACCTGGCGTGTCCTGTCATGATTGTGCCTGGTTCGAGCGAACCGATCGGGAACGCGCGTTTGGTCGGACTTCCACCGGGTATGTCTGGAGCACCTGAACTGACACCACGCACGCTAGATCGCCCACCTTTCGCGATAGACTGCGGGCCATGACCACCGATTCCGCAGAGAGCCGTGCCGCCAACAGGTGCTTTGGTAATGGCAGCCCGATTTACGAGGCGTATCACGATGAGGAGTGGGGGGTGCCGATACATGACGACCGGTACCTTTTTGAGTTGTTGATTCTCGAAGGGGCGCAGGCCGGGCTCAGCTGGGAGACGATTCTCAAGCGCCGTGCGACATACCGCGTTGCGTTCGACGTTTTCGAGATAGTTAAAGTGGCTGGATACGGTGCGGAAAAGATTGCAGAGTTACTTGAGGACGAAGGGATCATCAGAAACCGGCTCAAGGTGAACGCAGCGGTAAAAAACGCGAATGTCGTTCTGGGAATCCAGCGTGAGTCAGGGTCGTTTGACGCCTATTTATGGTCCTTTGTCCCCGATGGAAGGCCGATGCAACCCGATCGCGCCTCAATGGGCAACGTACCGGCCGAAACACCGGAGTCGGAGGCACTCAGCAAAGACCTGAAAAAACGCGGCATGACCTTCGTGGGACCGACGATCATGCAGGCATTCATGCAGTCGGCCGGGCTGGTCAACGACCATCAGATCACCTGTTTCCGTCACGAGCCAATCAAACGGTTGTTCGGGGTCCATGTTTTTCAGAATCCTGACCGGTAAGGTTCGTGCTCGAATTCCAGAGTCGGCCTGTGCGATTTTGCGTCACAGCCATCGAGTGCGAGCCTTTGCGAGCGAATCACGGCACGACACGGGCCGCTACGGTGCAGGCACCGATGCCGCGGCCACTGCCGGGGCAACTAGCGGTAAATTGCCTGCGAATTGCGGTTGCGCTCATTAGATGGTGGCTCGGGTTAGCCTTTGGCTCGAGCCCTTATGAACAGGATCACGCTGATTACGATCAGCCAGATCCAGTAAAGGACGTAAGGCCCGAAGGCGGTCTGGTCGGTCCAGAAGTATCGGCCAACCAGCAGTGCCAGCGCAATAACGACGCTCGACCAGCCAATCCAGGTGGCAAATACCCTGGTCTGCAACGAACTAATTCCCGTGAATAGCAGGAAGCCGTCGAACGCAATCCACTGGGTCGCGAAAGTGAAATTCCCGAGATCGAACAACGTGCGGCTCATCTCGGGACTCAATCCATCTTCAACCCTGAAAATGGCCATCGACCAAAACAGGGTAGCAATCAGACCAATTACCGCCACGATCCGGCCAAATGCCATCGCGGTGGTCGAGCCGATATTTGCGCCGCTTTCTGCGCCCCGAAGGGCGTTCCAGACAACGACGACAAATGCCGTGAACGGAATAACCGATAGCGATGCGAGGAAACTTCCGGTCCACACCAGATCGACATCGCGGTCGGCGAAGAACTGAGCGATTTCTGCCGATTGGGCATCGAATTTCGGTTCCGATCCGCCCGCCTGGAGCATCGTCTGTGAAACTAGCTGAAGTAACACGAAGACGATCCCGCCAAGTGCTCCCATCTGGGCCAATCTTGCGTTGGTCATACCGTCACTCCCGATGGTGAATGAAACGATTTAGCGCTCAACTGCCAGAGATTATGACGAGTCCCCTCGTATATCTAATATTTCCTGCAGTTATCGGAGCAACAACTTCATGTCCCCGATACCACTGCGACTGCGCTCAGCCCGCGAACGACGTGCGATGGAAGCGGCGGTGACTTATGGTCAACGTAACCGCTCTGGTGGTGTCGTTCAACTGGCTGCCTGTTCGAGTTGTTGCGGACCTCGAAACGGGCGAGCGATCTGGTAGAGTTGCGGGCCTTGCAGGAGGGCTGGAAAGTTACCGTGGGCGATTCAAAACTTGAGTTGATGGCGCACCTGATGCGTCGGGCCGGATTTGGAGCGTCGCGCGACGAGCTTGAGCGGCGTGTTGCGGTGGGTTACGAAGCGACCGTCGTGGAGCTTCTCGACCCGGAGCGCCAGGAGCCGGTCGACTACTACGAGTTTCTGCGCTATTACCCGAACTGGTGGAAGCCGGGAACGATGGGTGGCCGGGGTCATGCGGGATGGGTGTTCCGGATGATAAATACCCGTGCCCCGCTGCAGGAAAAGCTGTGTCTTTTCTACCACCAGTTGTTTGCTACCGGCGTATCGAAGGTCGATCACTACGACGAGATCGAAGACATGATCGACATGTTTCGCGAGAAGGGGATGGGCCACTACAAGACCGTTCTGATGGCAGTGGCGCGCAACCCGGCGATGCTGTTCTGGCTGGATAACCACGAGAACCATGCGACATCGGTCAACGAGAACTGGGGCCGCGAGCTGCTTGAGCTTTTCACGATGGGTATCGGGAACTACACCGAGACGGATGTCCGGGAGTGTTCGAGGGCCTTTACGGGATGGACGCTTACCCATAAGTTGCCGCGGTTTCACATGGGTCGCTGGGACTGGGAGTTCGAGTTCAGGCCTGAGGACCATGACGACGGCGAGAAGGTGTTTCTGGGGCAGACCGGGAGCTTCGACGGCGAGGAAATAGTCGACATCATCCTTGCCCAGCCGGCGACGGCGGCGTTCATTGCACGCCATCTTTACAGCTTCTTCGTGGCGGACGAACACCAGGTGCCTGCGTGGTCGGTTACGCCGCCGAACGATCCCGAGGCCGTGCAGGTGATTGCCGATGTGTTGATCGAGAGCGATTACCACATGGGAACGGCGCTGCGGTTTATTTTGAATTCAGATTTCTTCAAAGCGGCCTTGTTCGCCAAGGTGAAGAACCCGACCGAGGTTGTTGTTGGGACCCTGAGGCTTATCGAGGATTCGCATCGAGCTTCGCCCGACCTGATGGGCTGGTGCATCGATATAACCAACATGGGGCAGGACCTGATGAACCCGCCGAGCGTCGAGGGCTGGCATTCCGGGATCGAGTGGATCAACAGCGGGACGCTTATGAAGCGGACCAACTTTGTTGCGGAGTTGATAAGCGATCAATCGCGTTCCGGGGTGGCGAGCATCATGGACCGCATCAGGATGGCGGGCGATTCGCCGAGTGCGGTTGTTGATGCCTGTCTCGACGTGTTGGGGCCGCTTGATATTGCAGCCGGGGCGCGGCAGGAGTTGATCGAGCATGCGGAGTCGCTCGGCCCTATCGACTGGAGCGACGATTCGCCTGAAGAGGGTGGATCGGCCAGGGTTTCGGAGATTATTCAGCTGATCGTTTCGCTCAGGGAATACCAGTTCGCGTAGACGTATTTGCAGCACCCGGCCGTTATCAAGTCCGGGGCCAAAATAGCCAGGAGATAGTCAAAATCGCCACCCAGAAAAAAGAACCGGTAATAGTTGTTCTCCAACTCACCGGTGGCAACGACTACCTGAACACGGTGGTACCGCACGCCGACCCGCTGTATCGCGACTATCGTCCGTCGGTGGGTGTGGCCGAAGACGACGTGTTGCGGCTTGACGATCATGTTGGTTTTCACCCCTCGATGGCCCCGATCCAGAAGATGTACCAGGACGGCGACGTGGCGATCCTTCACGGGGTGGGGTACGAAAACTCGCCCCGGTCGCACTTCCGGTCAATGGACATATGGCACACCTGCGAGCCGGACACCCTGGGCACCGAGGGCTGGCTGGCGCGGGTGATCCGGGACATCGACCCGAACAAGGACAACGTTGTTACGGCGGTGAGCATGGGGCCGTCGCTTTTCCGTGCGCTGGTTGGCCCGGGAGTGCCCGTTGCGACCGTTGAGAACATTAATAGTTACGGCATGCTGACGGGTTTGACGCCTGAGGAGAAGCTGTCGCGGGTTTTGAGTCGGTACCGAAGGATGTATTCGCCGGCGATCGGGAGTGGCGCGGTGATGGACTACCTGGGGCAGACGGGTCTCGATGCGCTGAAGGGTGCGGACATTCTTGCCGCGGCGCCGGCGAAATACTCGTCGAACATCGAGTATGCGAGTTCAAGCGTTGGGAACAAGCTGAAAGGCATCGCGCAGGTTCACCTTGCGGGGCTGGGTTCAAGGGTTTTCTACCTAGACCACAGCGGGTTCGATACCCACGCCGACCAGGTGAGTACTCATGCGCGGCTCTGGAGCGAGGTTTCGGCGGGGATCCGTGATTTCTTTGATGATCTGGAGGCCCACGACGCGGCGGACAACGTGGTGATGTTCCTTTTTTCGGAGTTTGGTCGAAGGGTTCACGACAACGGCGGGGGTACCGATCACGGTGCCGGTGGCGTGTGCCTGGTGATTGGAAACAGCGTAAAGGGCGGGCAGTACGGCGAGTACCCGTCGACGAAGCCGGCCGATCTCGACCAGGGCGACCTGGTGCCGTCGACCGACTTCCGGAGCGTGTACACCACCCTTGTTGAGGACTGGATGGGGCTCGACGCGATGTCGGTGGTCGGCGGGAATTTCGAGAAACCCGAGTTCATCCTGAGGTAGCACCGAAAGTCACCTGCGCAAGCGAAGCGCCGGCAGAAACGAAGCCAGAATGTCACCTTCACTAACAACCTCAGCCGCAGGCCGGGCCTATGACTACAACCGGGTGGTCGGGGGTCGCCAGCAGATGAACGGCATCATGGGCATGGCGTTTGGCGAGGGCGACGACGTTTACATCACGCAGAAAGCGCTGTTTTTCTTTGACGTTTCGAAACTCAGGATCGGGCCAGATGTGGATGACGAGGAGTGGGTCTCGTCGTTTCGAGAACTGGACGAGGACCTATTTGAAGGGGCCTGGCCATCATGTGTGGCCGTGGGTCCGGGCGGCGATGTGTATGTGACTGACGAGTTGCGCAACCTGGTTTCAGTGTTCGACCGCGACGGCAATTTCATTCGGAAGTTCGGTGAATCCGGAACGGGTCCGGGCCAGTTCGACCGTCCGTCGGGCATTATTTTTGCCGCGGACGGTTCGATGTACGTGTCCGACACGATGAACCACCGGATTCAGCGGCTGACATCTGACGGCGAGTTGATTCACACCTGGGGAGGCCATGGGACCGGTGAGGGACAGTTCCGGTCGCCGTGGGGTGTGAACCTTGATGGCGAGGGGAACGTGTTCGTCGCGGATCACAGAAACCACAGGATTCAGAAGTTCGACGCGGACGGCAGCTTCATCAGTTCCCTGGGTAGCTACGGGTCGGAGGCGGGCAAGCTGGACCATCCTACCGACGTGGCGATAGACCCGTACGGCGATATTTACGTTTGCGATTGGGCGAACCACCGGGTGCAGGTGTTCGACAAATCAGGTGAGTACCTGCTGCAGATGGGGGGGTCGGCCATTGAGCTGTCCAAGTGGCAGAAACGATTTGTCGAGGCCAGTCCTGACATGGTGAAGGCCAGACGTCGTGTGGAGACACTCGACCCGGAGACCAGGTTCGCGCTGCCGACCTGCGTCAGGTTCGACACCAGGAGAAATCGTCTTTACGTGGTCGATTCCCAGCGCTGGCGAATCCAGATTTTCGACAAGCTGGACGACTACGCCGAGCCACAGTTCAATATTTGAACGGGCCGGAGATGTTCGGGGTGGGTTGCGTCTATTGGCGGCTTTCCCCTCGCCCAGACCCTCTCCCCAGGACGAGGGTTTTAGCGCAGGTGTCGTTAGCCGAGATAGTCGGCGAAGACCGGGCTGATCCACGCCATTTCCATATCCTGCTGCACGACTTTCACCCAGTAGGGGTTGACCCCGGGTTGGACGTCATCGTCGGTCACTGTGAACTCGGCGCGGTCGGTTGCCGCCTCGGGTGCAAGTTCGAGGGTGACGCCGCGGTTGAGGTGTCCCATATCGATTGTCGCCGGCCGGTTCGCGAGCTGGCCGAGCGTTGCCGATATGCGCACCGAATCGCCGCGGGCAAGGGCCATTTTTCGGGGTCCCACTTCACCGTGGCGACCGAACGTTTCGCCGATCACTAGGCGCGAGTTCAGGACGACCGTTATCTCGGTATCTGGGGAGATTGCGGTTCCCGATTTGCCGGTGAGATCGGCAACTACGCCGCTCGGATACCCACAGGCCCAGCCTTCTACTGCAAGTTGCGATTTCCCAGTTCGTTCGAAGCTTGATCGGGGGCTGTCGAAGCGTACTGGCGAGACGTCGCCGAACTCACCGGTGCCAGCATCGATATGCCCGTCCCAACTGATACCCGAGTAACTCGACATCCGGCTCGCCCCGTTCCAGAGCACGCGAATGCGTGAACCGGTGGGCGGGCCTGTGAGGTGTTCGGTGTGGAGCAGTTCGAGGCCGCGATACACCTCGATTCGTTCGAGCGGTGCGGTCCCCTCGACGCTCACTTTAATTTCGCAGGAGTTGCCGCACGAAAACTTTTCGCCGATGAAATGGCCGTCGACCGTGACCATCGCCCTGATCCTTGCGCCCGTCGTGGCGTAGACGCGTTTGGCCTTGATGGCGTTGAGAATCCCTGTCAGGGTCAGCTCATCTGCGTAGACGCCGGTGAGACCGCCTTTTGAGTAGCGGCGTTCCTGGTGACCGGGGCGGTCGTCACCGGGTCGGCCGGTGTGGCAGTCGTTGCCGCCGACAAAGCCCATTTCGTAGCCGCGTTCGATCGACTCCCTGAGGATCCACTCGAAAGAGCCGTGGGTGGAAGTGACCTCGACCGCGGGTTCGAGCGAGGGGTCGTGAAACTGGAGGTCGGCGTGCTGTCCGCCGACGTGCGGGGTGATGACCGTATCGGTGCCGCGGTAGTAGTTGTGGAGATCGCGCACATGGGGGAGGTCGGTCTCGTCGGCTCGGCCGAGTCGCTCGGCACCGTTCCACCGTTTCATCGGGAGGTCGAACCTTCCAAAGTAGACGTTGTGGTGGCCCCCTGCGGCGAGGTTGCCCGACCATTCGAAACCGGGGAGGGGTACGAAGCGGCCGGGTTCGTGGAAGACTTTTTCCTCAGATTGCTGGTGGTGATAATCATCGGTCGAATGGGCGCTGTCGTTTCGCTGGTAACCGGCGAAGTCGAGTGCGGAAACCTCTTTTGCGTAGCGGAAATAGTCGCCGATCTTCGACGCGTCGGCGATCTGGCCGGAGTGGGGATCGCCCCAGTAAAGCTTCAGTGCGGGTAGTTCCCGGGCGATCTGGATCTGGTTGCTGCTGGCCGTAAGACCGTTTGCAGCGTCTTCGAGATCGATTCGGGTTGCACCGGCCTCGGTAAACACGGCATCGTCAATTCGTCTGACGCCCGCGTCGTCTTCGTCAAACTCCAGGTCGTTTCCATCGGGCAGTATGAGACCGGGTGCGCTTACGGTGACTGTGCCGCGGTACTGTTCGGCCGGGTTGCCCCAGCGGTCTTCGGCCTTGAGCAGCAGGGCAAATGGCGACCCGACTTCGATGTCGGAAGGTGCGATTGCGGAGAGCGAATCGGCGTCTCCACCAGCGATCTGCAATACGGCCGAGCGGGCGGCGCCGTGCTTTCCGCTGCCCGTGGGATCGACTTCGCAGTGGAAGTAACGGCGGGGTTCGTAGAAGGTCTGCGCCCGTAATCCGAGGCCACCTCCGCTGCGGTCGCCGAGGACGATGTCGATGGCATCGCCGGACTGGAGCTTTCCGGATTGAAGCGTGACTACTATCGATTTGTGGTCGGGGGTGTGCACGGATACCGCGCAGTCTGGTGGTGGGGCGGCTTTCAGGAAGCCGTCGGCTGCAGGATCTGCGAGTTGGGGCGGCGCCCAGTCGGAGTCGGAGGTTGTGGTGATCGAGACCGTGCCGCCGGGGGCGAGTCCGGCGGTGCCTGCGATGTAGCGAAGGTGGACGGTGACCAGTTCACCGGCCTCGATGAGCGGTGCCGAGACGAGTTCCAGCGATCCCCATTCATCTGATTGTTGTGCGGTCGAACTCACGGCTTGTTACCTCCGGGGTTGGGTTTTGGAGCCGGGTTTTTAAGTTCCATGGTCATCGTTTTTTCATCCCCCCCCATCCTCGCGCCCACATGTTGGCAATCGTCTCGGGAGGGGAGAAGGAGAATGAGCGGCAGGCCGGGAGGGCGTAAGGGCTATTTCGTCAGTTCTTCGACCAGTCTTTGCGCCACCGCTTCCTCCTGTCCATCGAGAATGTTCACGGCGTTTGCGGTGAGCCCGCCCGATATGCGTGCGATGTAGACCCGCGGGTTGCCTTCATGCATTCCTTCCCAAACGCGGTCTGCTTCGTCGGCAGAATCGAACCTGATGACGCAGTTTGGGACGTGGAATTGTAGGTAGTCGAGTTCGACCGAGGCCGTAATACCGGGGATGCCCTGCAGCCGGTCGCTGATGTGCTGGGCTCGCCTTTGCATCGCGTCGATCCGGGCCTCGTCATCGGATTCGACGAACAGTTGTAGCGCGGTCGCCATCCCGACCAATTCTTCCCGACCGACCTTCTGGGGGCGCCCGACCGCCATGCCGGGTCCGCTGTTGAGCAGTGCTGCCTCAACGAGTTCGGCGCGCCCGGCGAGTAGACCGGCTGACTGGGGACCGCCGATGTACTTTCCGCCTGAGAAGGTTACGAGGTCGGCCCCTTCGCTGATGTATTTCGTCAGATTTTCTTTTGGCGGGAGCATAGCCGCGCCGTCGACGATGACGGGCAGGGGGTTTCTGGCGTTTCGGGCGACTTCGACGGTTTCGGGCAAAGTGAGGCCGGGGCAAGCGGGACCGTAGGCGAAGGTATGGAGGATGGCGGCTGTATCGTCGGTTATCGCATCGGTGAGCTGGTCCTGGGTGGCGCCGCTTTCGTTTCCGGCGTAGGTGAGTGTCGCACCCGCGTACTCGTGGCATTTCGTGTAGCCACTGGGGTTGTTGCGCTGCATCAGGATTTCGTTTTTCATTCCTGTGGAATTCGGCAGTTGTGCGATCTTTTCGGGGTCGGTGCCGGCCATGACGGCTGCGGTCGCAAGGACGAGTCCTCCTGCCGCACCTGAACAGATCATTCCCGCTTCCGCTCCCGTTATCTCGGCTACGAACCGCCCGGTGGCGCGTTTTAGCTCCACGAGGTCGACGAAAGATTCTGCGGCCAGGCTCATGGCCTCGCGGACTTCAGGTCGCATCATCGACCCGCCGTGTGTGGTGTGTGTACCGCCGGCATTGATAACAGGCGTCACACCGAACCGGGCGTAGACGGGGTTGTTCAGGGGGTCGATCGCCATTTTTTGGTTCCTTATACCGGCCGGTCGCCATGTGGCGGGTTGCTGGTGGCTATTTGCCGACTGTTTGGGAGCGGTTTGCGTGTGTCCGCGCCGTTTGCGTCACTTTATGCCCCCGACTGGTGCCCACGACATCGTCGTTTCGGGTCGTTTTGGGTTGAAGTTGTGGTAGAACTACGCCGCGACGAACGCCAACACTTGTTGCACGGGAATGATGGCACAGAATTGCGCACGATGGCCCGTTGCGACACCCATCGGAGGAAGTGATGACCGGGATATACGAGCAGTTCGGGGTGACGCCCGGGATTAACGCCAGGGGCAATCAGACGTTGCTTGGTGGTTCGACTCCACCGCCAGAGGTGCAAGCGGCGATGGACGAGGCGACCAGCTCGGGCTACGTGGTGTTTGAGGAGCTTCTGCGCAAGACCGGTGAGTTCATTGCCGAGACGCTCGGCACGGAGCAGGCGTTTGTGACATCGGGGGCCGCCGCGGCGATATCGCTGGGTACGGCTGCGGTGCTGGCGGGGGACGACCGCGACAGGATGGCCAGCATTCCCGACACATCGGGGTTTGATCGCAACGAATTCGTGTTCCAGAGGGGTCACGACTACACCTACAAGCGGTGTTTCACTCTCGCCGGGGGCAAGCTGGTCGATGTGGGCAGGGCCGACGGCTGCACGATTGAGGAGATGGAGGCCGGAATTGGGGCGAAGACGGCCGGGATCGCCTATTTCGAGAGCGGAAGATGGGGTTCGGAGTGGGTGTCGCTCGACCAGGCGCGGGAGGTGGCCGACAAGCACGGAATCAAGCTTGTAGTTGACGCTGCGGGTCAGATATATCCGTTGGACCAGTTCATGCGAGTCGCGAGAACGGGCGATGTCGTGGCGTTCGGTGCCAAGTACATCGGGTCGCCGCACTCGACCGGAATCTGCACGGGCAGGGCCGAACTTGTTGAATCTGCGTTTTTGCAGAATTTCATTGGGTTTGAACTGGCCGGTATCCAGGGCCTGGCGCGTCCTTATGGCCGCCCTTACAAGACCGACCGTGGCGAGGTGATGGGTGTTGCGGTGGCGCTGCGGAGGTGGTTTTCGATGAATCACGAGGAGCGTCTTGCAGTCGAAGAGGACAAGCGGAGCGCGTTCGCCCGCGGGCTCGCGGGTATTGCGGGGGTGACGACTTCGATTCCGAAGGAGGCCCAGCTGGGGCCGAACGTTACGGTGTTTATTCACTTCGACGCAGGAATTACCGGGATCGACGGCCACGAGGTCATTAAGCAGCTTGAGGAGGGTGATCCGCCGATCTGGACCCGGACGCATGATGACGGGGGATCAATTGGAATCGGGGTGCAGATGCTTTCGGATGAGGAGGTCGAGACGGTGGTCGAGCGGTTGCGGGATATCTTCGCATAGCGTTCGTTTTTGATGGGTTGGGATTCCGGTCGAGGTTGGAAAGTCGGATGTCTTAAAGCTGGATGCGTGTTCGGGTGCCAGAAACGAAGTACTTACCAGGTTGTTATAGGGAGCAGTGATATGCGTTGGAACATACTGATCACTGGCGGTCGGGTGATCGACCCGTTCCAGGGGATCGACGGGATTCGCGATGTGGCGATCGAGGGTACACGGGTGGCCGAGATCGGTGAGAATTTACCGGCCGACCAGGCAGAGACCGTGATCGATGCTGGCGGCAAGGTCGTTACGGCGGGATTTATCGACCTCCATGTGCACAACTACACGTCGCGGGGCAACCGGCCCAGCGTCGACTCGGACACCACGAACCTGGCAAACGGGGTGACGACGGCGCTCGATGCGGGTACGGCGACACCTGCCGAATACCCGCACTACTGGGAATCGGATATTCAGAACACCAAGGTGCGGCTCTATTCGTTGGTGCGGATGCCCGACCCGCACGGTCCAGAACCTTCCTCGGCTGGCGAGGTCAAGGAGTTGATCACCAGTTACGACACGCTGCTGGGCGTCAAGTTCCACCATTCGCAGCACTTTGCATCGCTTCCGATGGCCCGCGAGGCGGCTGATTTCGGTGGCGGAATTCTGATGTGCGAGGCGTACGGCGCGCCGATTCCGCAGCTGCTCGACTGGATGAACCCCGGCGACATTCTGACTCACACTTTCCATGCTGCGTTCCGGTTTCCGATTTTCGATCACCGTGGCGATGTGTGGCAGAAGCTGTGGGATGCGAAGGAACGCGGTGTTTACCTGGATATCGGGCACGGCGCCAGGGGGTTTGCGTTCAGGACGCTGGAGCAGGCGATCGAGCAGGGCTTAAAGCCCGACACGATCAGCACCGATGTGCACGTTGGCAATATCGATGGGCCGGTTTTCGATATGCCGACGACCATGTCGAAGGTGCTTGCACTGGGCATTCCGCTGGCCGAGGTGTTCGAGATGTCGATCCGGGCTCCGGCGCGCGCACTTTCGCAGGAGAAAGAACTCGGTTCGCTTTCGCCGGGGACCGTTGCCGATGTCGTTATCAGCAATATTGAGACCGGCTCATTTTCGTACATGGATGTGCTGCACGAAGAGCGTTCGGCGAAGGAGAAGATCGTTCCCGAGACTGTGATTTACTCGGGCAACGTCTACGATGGCGGCCGGTATAGTCCGGTCGAAATGACACACCGGGAGGATGCGCCTCCGGGCTTTATTTTGACGGAGACTTAAGGGGCGAGGTGGGGTGTGATCTCCCGCCCTGGCCGGGAGGGAATTTGAGCATGTCCTGAGCTTGAAGAAGAGGGTGGGTTGGACTTTGCGCCGACAACTAGGTCACGCATCGGCGGCCTTCACCCACACCCCAACCCTCTCCCTTCAAGGGAGGGGGGACATGCCCGGTCAGCCGCGCGGTGCCATTTGGGTTGGTTCGCGGAAGTATGCTGCTGACGAGTAGTAGGGGCCGGAGTTTTCGGGTGGGTTGGCATCGAGGATGGCGGTCACTTCGGCGCGTTCTTCGGGAGTGAGTTGCCAGCTGGCCGCGGCTGCGTTCTGTGCGACCTGTTCGGGCGAGCTTGCGCCTGCGATTACAGTTGCGACGATGGGTTCGGCGAGCAGCCATGCGAATGCGAGTTCCAGGACCGAGTGGTCTCTTTCCTTCGCCCAGTTTTCGAGTTTATTTATGAGTACGAGGTTGGCGGGCGTGATCCACTTTTCCGCGGTGCCTTTTTCGATATCGAGCCGCGTTTCCGGGGGCGGGGTCCCGCTGGCATCGACCTTTCCGGTCAGCATGCCTGCGGCAAGTGGCAGGTAGGGGATGACGGCGACTTTGAGTTGCCGACATGCCGGGATCATCTCGGCTTCGGCGCTTCGGTCCATCATCGAGTAGCCAAACTGGGCGGCGGCGAAGGTTTCGAGGTCGTTGCTCTTTGCAGTGTGGTAGGCGTCGACGAACCGCCACGATTCGAAGTTACAGCCTGCGGTATAGCGGACCTTGCCCTGGCGGACGAGGTCGTCGAGTGCACGGAGGGTCTCTTCCATGGGCATGCGTGTGTCGGGCCGGTGGATCATGTAGACATCGATATAATCGGTCTGGAGTCGTCTGAGGGAGTCCTCGACCGATCGCATCACGAAGTTGCGGGAGCCGCCGAAGTTGTTCGGGCCCTGGCGGCGCATGCTGCCGAACTTGGTGCCGACCAGCATGTCGGCCCGCCTGCCTTTGAGGGCGTGTCCGATGAACTCTTCCGACACGCCGCTTGCGTAGACGTTTGAGGTGTCGACGAAGTTGATTCCGTGGTTGATCGCGGCATGGATGATCGCCTGTGATTCGGCCCGGTCGCGTTTACGCGGCTCGCCGAAGCTGTTCGCTCCGAGACCGATTTCCGAGACTTCGAGTCCTGAATTTCCGAGGTGCCTGAACTGCAATCGAATGATTCTCTGCTGACTAGACGGGCCGGGTTTCGGGGATTCGGGCCGTTGCGACATCGTACCGGTCGACCGCGTTTTGAACGACGAGATCGATGTCCAGTTCGAGCACGAAGCCATCGCGCACGAGTGCCTCGGCATCGCGCTGAACGAGCGCTGCGTAGTGAGCCCTGTCCGGGTATCGCTCTTCGAGTGAGAGGCGGGGGTCGCCTGCAGCTTCTCTTTCCGACTCCGTAGCCGGGAACCATTTCGTGAAGCCCAGCATTGGAATTTGCTGGTCGGGTGATCCGGTGTCGGGATCGCGAACGTTCCAGCCGGCATGGGATGCAACAGGCCGGGTGAGATCGGGCAGTCGGATACCGGCCAGCTCGTTGCCGTCGTGATCGACCGCGGAGACCAGGCAGGGGTACGTTTCACCCTCGGCGGGCGGGTATACGCCGATCCCCTCACCGGCCCTGGGACCGAGGTCGATTGTCCTGATAACCCAGAGTTTCGACCGCCTGGGCGTTACCTGGCCTGGGAATTTATCGAAAACGTCGAGAACGGCGTCCCTTGCGACAGCCGTTTCGGATTCGATCTGGGCATGGGTGCTGGGTGGTGGCTCGATCCCCTGGGTGATCCATTTTTCCAGGTTTACGAGAGCGGCCCGGAGCAACGGGGAGTAGTCGACGACGTTGTAGGCGTAGCGTCCAAGGGCGCTTTCGGCGCCGAGGCCTCGTTTTTGGGGAAGTGTGCCTGCGCCGTGCTGGGTGCCGGCGAAGTGGTAGATGCGAGTATTTTCTTCCGATTCCAGGTCGCGGCTGGCCCCGGGGTCGGTGTGCAACAGCGACGAGTCGCCGCGCCAGTATTCGGCGGAGCTGTTCGTGTATATGATCTTCGGTTCGGCGTCCAGTTCCCTGAGCCGGGTCATGATTCCGTCGGAGTTGTTGCTGAACGGATCGGGTAGGTCTGCATCGGTGAACGGGAAGAGGTGACCGAAGGCGGGGTATGACTGGTTGGACGGCTGGGCGTAGCGGTTGTTAAACGCGCCCATTCTTGCCCCGGCGACGTGGGGGAGGAGTCCGTCGAAAACTTTTCTGCCCTGTTCATCGACGTTCAGGCCCAGGTGCAGAAAATGGCGGAGCATTCTGCCGGTTTGGGACACACCGTAGCCGATCGCGTGGTCGAGCCTTCCTATTTCGGGCAACAGGGTCGATGCGTCGTGCTTGAGAAACGACGTGACATCTCGCAAAGCAAGAAGCCCGGCACCGGCGACGGGCGCGTCTTTTGTCGAGTAGACGATCTGGTAGTACTTGCCGGGCTGGAAGCCTGATTCGAGGTAGATGTGTTCGTCGCTGGGCTCGATTCCGTTCGGGGTTTCGCGGGCGAATTTCCAGTTGGCGCGGGGGATAGCCGTTGCCTCGCCCTCTTCGTAGTCCTTGACGTAGAGGACGGCGTTGGGGTCGTCGAGGTCCGCTGCCCTGAGTGGCCTGTGTATGCGATCGGCAAGGAGCCAGGTCGATACTGAAATGTTGGGCCTGATCTCGACTACGTTCTGGCCGGGGTCGGGCTCGCCTGAGAGATCGGCAACGGGCGGTTCGAGACCCATGAGCACGTCATCGGTGTAAACGTCCCATTGCCAGCCGATGGATGCGACGGTGAAGCCCCGCTCGAACAGGAAGCCGTCTCCTGGGTCGGAGCTTGCTGCGGCCTCTTTGCCGCTTCGGTTGAGCGTATCGACAACTCGCCGCCGACCCCGATTCGGCAGTTCGACGAGTAGAAGGTGGGATGCCCGGTCGGGGTTTACCGGCCTTACAACCGAGAAATCGGCGGTGAAGCGCACCCGGCCGTCAGTGCCCCGCGGGGCGTGCTCGAGGTCGACAATGGAGAGGTTGACTTCGGCTGAGGGATCGACCGCGAAGGTCAGTACGGCGTCGATCTGCTCGTAAGCGCCGACATCGCCAAACACGCGGCCTCCGGTACTCCCCGATTTGAGCACCATCATACTGGTGACGGGCCAATGATCTTTGCCATTGCCCGAGTTGTAATAGGGAGTACGGCCGAAGTCAGAGCCCATTACGACGGTTGTACGATCAGCGATACCGGCATATTCAATCGCAACCATCAAAAAGTGAACACCTTCCAGCAGATCGCCCAGATCAGGGTAAGCATTGGCGTCGTGATTCCCGTGGGTGTCGAACCCACCTACATTCAGGTTCGCACTGGCGGTCAGGCCTGCAGCCATTGATGCAACCACCACCTCGGCCTGACTCTTAAGACTGTTGGCACGGTTGGTATTCCAGTGATCATCACGCAGTACGTTGGCCTGCAGATCATCCAGGCGCACCGTCAGCTCGCCAAGGTTACTGTCGGTATTGCGGATACCAAACAACTGCTGGAGCTGTTTCCGTCTTAATGGCAGCTGTTCGCTGTCCAGCTGACGCTGAATCCGTGCTCGCTGCGCCGTCTCAATGTGAGAATACTGATCCACTCCACGGTTAGCCGTGCGAAAGTGAAAACCACGATCATCGTAATAGCTATTCGGGTCAGCGACTTCACTGACAAACCCGGCGCTGCTGGCACGCGCTCGGGCGACCAGAGAGTCGGTAAAGTCATACCCACCGTTACTGATATACGCCATGGGCAAGGTTGGCGCGACAGATGCCGCAAAATACGCAGCCAGACTGGGGTAGCCGGTCTCATCGTTACCAGACCAGACAAAGCGACTACCGGTATCGTGATTGTTGGTGCCGGTATCGATGCCGTTGATTACTGTCAGCTTATCGCCATGGGTGGTAAAAAAATCATCGAACTGATCATTGATACGCTGGCGCACCAGTTCGTCATTAGAGACCCCTTCAGGAATCGCACTCCACTGAATATTACCGAAGGTTTTATTGCTGTCGAGGTCAACCGAATTGGTAGAACCTTCGTAGCGGTCTGATCGATCCTGGTAGGCTTGATTAAGCCCCTTAGGGTCGCATATCGATGTCGGGTCCCAGCCACCACTGGCATTCACCACAATCAAAAAGCGGTCGGGTGGCGCTGCCTGTACTTTTGGCGCCCATAAGGGTGCTTGTGCAG
>ENA-ORDI01000743-ORDI01000743.1-marine-metagenome-genome-assembly--contig:-NODE-743-length-20552-cov-2.802002_pt1 | contig 20552 bp, 21 predicted proteins | sample MGYA00248628_ERZ508525 | MGnify/ENA primary metagenome ERZ508525 (study PRJEB26195, sample SAMN05422138) | marine metagenome | isolation source: East of Porto Seguro, South Atlantic Ocean | place... | reverse complement strand
CGGCGGCCGCCTGGGACCAGGCGGCCTGGAAAAAAATCCCGGTGGCTTTGTTGAACTGGGCGAACACTTGTCGATGACGGAACGCCGCGCCGCCAGCGCCGAGCGGGACGCCATCGACCGTTTTATCGCCGGCTTCCTATCGGATCGAATCGACGCCGTTTTCCAAGGCCGCATCAACGGCGTCACCCGGTTCGGCCTGTTCGTGACCCTGACCGAGACCGGTGCCGACGGGCTTGTCCCGATCCGCACCCTGGCCGACGACTATTACGTCCACGACGAGACCCGCCATTTGCTCCGGGGCCGCAACAGCGGCATCGAATACCGTCTTGGCGGCGAGGTCGAGGTGCGCCTCACGGAAGCCAACCCGGTCACCGGCGGCATGGTGTTGGCGTTGATGGATACCGGGACGCCGCCGTTGGCCAAAAAGGGTGCCAAGGCCAAAGGAGCCCGGCCTTCCAGGCGCGCCAAAGGGCGCGCCAAGGGTGGGGCCAAAACCAGGGCCGCAGGGCGGCGAAAATCCACAGGCGGGCGACGACGGCGCTAATCCGGCCCGCCCCCGGCCCTAATTGAGATAATTGCCGTAGTGACGAACGGTAAAAAATGACCGACAATCCGGGAAATGATTGTTCATCGGAAATGGTTGGCCGTTGCATGCGGGCTGGCGTTGTCGTTGGCGGCCGCCTGCGCGCCGATGCGGGAATCGAAACTCGGGGCCACGGCTTTTTCCAAAGTCAAGGCCGCCGAGGTCTTTGCCGCCGGTTTAAGCGGCATCGCCGAGAAATACATCGACGTGGTCGCCGTCGATGATATTTCCTTCGAAGGCATTCGCGGCCTGGGAGCCCTGGACCCGGACCTGACCGTCAGCCGCGAAGGCGGCGAGGTTTTGCTGACATCCGCCGGCCACGAAGTCATACGCCTGAAGGCCCCGGGGGCCGACGATGTCGCCGGCTGGGCGAATTTGACCGCCGATATTTCCCTGGCCACGCGCCAGGCATCGCCGGAATTAAAATCCGCCGACATGGAGGCCGTTTATGAAGCCTTTTTCGACGGTGTGCTGTCGAATCTGGATATCTTCTCGCGCTACGCAGGCGCCGAGGAGGCCAGGAAAAACCGCGCCAAACGCGACGGTTTCGGGGGTATCGGCATCCGTTACAGGATCAAAGACGGGGTGGTGGTGGTTTCGGACGTGTTGCCCAAAAAACCCGCCACCAAGGCCGGAATGATGAAAAACGACCGCATCACCCATGTCGACGGCAAGCCCCTTAAGGGCCTTTCGAGGAAGGCTATTTCCAACATGATTCGCGGCCCCACCCACACACTTGTCAACCTGAAGGTAGAGCGCAAGGGCGCCAGCGGCCCGTTAACGATGGCCATGGAACGGGTCCACATTTTCCTGACCACGGTGTTCGAAACCGAAAACGACGGCATCCTTGTTCTCCGGCTCAAGAGCTTCAACCAGAATACGGCCCGGTCCATGGCCAAGAAGCTGGAAAATGCCCGGGCCCGGTTGGCCGACGGACTGAGGGGCCTGGTGCTCGATCTGCGCGGCAACCCAGGAGGGTTGCTGAAGCAATCGATCAAGGTCGCGGACTTGTTGCTGACCCAAGGGAAAATCGTCAGCACCCAGGGCCGTCACGCCGAAAGCATCCACAACTACGAGGCCGGCGGCCAGGATCTGGCGTTCGGCCTGCCTGTTTTGGTGTTGGTCGACGGAAAGTCCGCCTCGGCGGCCGAGATCGTCGCCGCCGCGCTCCAGGATCGTGACCGCGCCGTGGTCATCGGCACGTCGTCTTTCGGCAAGGGATCGGTGCAAACCGTCATCAAACTCCCCAACGACGGCGAAATCACCCTCACCTGGTCCAAGTTGGTGGCGCCATCGGGATACATGCTGCATGGCCTGGGCGTCCGGCCGGCGATCTGCACCAGCGGCCTCAAGGACGGCGCCGAGGAAGCCATCAAGGCGGTGATGGCGAACCGCTCGAAAACAAAGGAAGTCCTGACCGCCTGGCGCAAGCCCGAGATTCCGGACGAAGACGTGCGCAACAAGCTTCGTCAATCATGCCCCTCGCAACGACGGAGCAATAATTTGGAGACCGATATCGCCCGCCGGCTGATCGACGACCAGGCCCTTTATGCCCAAGCCCTGAACCTTTCGGCGCCGACCCACGAGGCCCGGTACAGACAAGGCGCCACGCTCCCCGCCTCCCCCCGGACGCCCCCCGGACACCCTTGACAGGCGGTCCGCGGACTGTATGGTTCGCGCTCCGAGAGACCCCGGACGGACCCCAAACCCGAGACACGGACCATGGCAAAACCGAGTTCCATATTGATTAAGCTGGTCAGCACCGCCGACACGGGGTTCTATTACGTGACCAAGAAGAACCCCCGCAACCTGACGGAAAAGATGGAGAAGCGTAAATACGACCCGGTCGTCCGTAAACACGTCCTGTTCAAGGAAGCCAAGATCAAATAGCGGTCTTGGAATTTCAAAAGTGAGTACTGCCCCCCCGACGGGGGTTTTTTTCATGCCTTCTATCCGGGCCGGGCCTTGATGGCGTCCCGAGCCGTCTTCGGCGGCATCGGGATGACCCTGTTACGGCCGGCGCGTTTTCTTCGACGGCCTTCAGCGCCACCCTTCCGGCGTCCGCGGTCAGGACCTCGTAATATTCGTTGGTCAGCTTGGCGGCCGGCATTTTGACGCTGGACGGCGTGTCGTCGACGATCAGGATACGCGCCGACACCGGCGATTACTTAAGTTCACCTTTAAAACGACGTGTCAGTCCAAGAACTTGGCGACCGTTTCAAGAAATGTGGGCACCGATATGGGTTTGGCGATATAGCCTTCGCACCCGCCTTCGCGAATTTTTTCCTCGTCACCCTTCATGGCGAAGGCGGTGACGGCAATCACCGGAATGTCCTTCAATTCGTCGTCGGCCTTGAGCATTTTCGTCACTTCCAGGCCCGAAATTTCGGGCAACTGAATATCCATGATGATCAGGTCGGGCCGGTTTTCACGGGCCAGTTGAAGCACGTCGCGGCCGTCCATGGTTTGCATGGTTTCGTATCCATGGGCCTGAAGCAGGTCATTGAACAGTTTCATGTTCAAATCGTTGTCTTCGACGATCAGGATGGTTTTCGCCATCGTTAATCCTTAATCTCCTGCCTCTTTGACAAGGCCTCCCTCGGGGTGCGGGATTTCTTTCGACAACCCTTATTAAAAAAAACCGCCGCCACGAGTTATAAAATTTCCTATAACCTTTTTCCCCGGTGGGGAAAGACGAAGAAATCCCTAACGTGCTGGTTGATGGAGGATTCCGGAGCCCGAGTCAAACGCCGAAAACATGAGAACCCTTTTAAAATAAACAAAAAATAGGCCTCCAACAGGTGGCCCGGCGGGGATGGAAAGGGTCGCGGCGGGCAGAAAAAGGGGAATTATTCGCCCCGGACTTCCTCTACCATGTCGCTTAGCTGTTCGACGTCCATCACCAGCAGCATTTCCTTCTGCCGTTCGACGACGCCGTGATGGGCCAAGTCGCTCAACACCCGGGCCACCGTCTCGCGGGTCGTCGATGCTCGGCTGGCAATGTCGCTATGCATGGGGATGGGCGAGATTTCCGCCTCGTTACCGCCTTTCATGTGGTCCTTGGCCAGGCGCAACAGGTCCGCACGGACCCGGTTGTTGGCGGCCAGGGTGCTCAAATCCATGATCCGGTCGGTGGCCGTGCGGACGATCTCCGTCAGCCTTCTGATCACCTTCATGGCAATGGTGGGATGACTCCCAAGGAGGGCAAGGAACTGACCCTTGGGCAGGGAAGCGACCAGGCTGTCGGTGAGGGCCATGACGCTGGCCGAGCGGGAGCGCCCGTCGATGGCCGCCAGTTCGCCGAAGTAATCGCCGCCGCTCAGTTCGTCCAAGGTAATTTCGCGGCCGGACAGGGAATAATTGACGACCCGGATATCCCCGTCGACGATGAAAAAAACGTCTGAGGTTTCGCTCTGGCGGTCGATGATCTGCTCATGATCGCTATAGCGCCTGAAGCTCACCGACTTCTCGATCTTTTCCAGTTCGGCGGGTTTCAGCCCCGACAGCAGGTCGATATCGGCCAGGTTTTCTATGTCTTTTTTGGGCACGATGGCTTTCCCCGTCCCCTTTCCCTTCAAGCACTGGTGAACTTTATCCCCTTTAACAGCCAAAGGCGAGAGGAAGGGGTGTCCTCCGTCATTATCACCGCTCCTTGGCATTAAACCCTGGGGAATTATACCACGGCGGCGTCGCCGCCCCGGCGTGGATCGCCGGCGCCGGTGAATTCTCCCGTCGGAGCATCGAAACGGGCGACATGGACGCCGCCGAAAAACAGGTTGCGTTGGTCCCACAGTTTGGTCTCCGGGAAAGCGGCCTGAAGCCCGGCCTCGGCGTCCCCATCGAAGCCGCTTTCGATGTTCAGGAGCCCACCCTCGAAATGGAGCCGGGGGGCGTCGACGGCGTCTTTCACCGGCAGGCCAAAATCGAGAAGGTTGACCAGGACCTGAAGGATCGCCGTGCGCAGCCGGTTCGACCCCCCCGACCCGAGCGCCGCCACTGACGCGCCGTCTTCGCCGATCACCAGCGACGGCGCCATCATCGAACAAAGCCGCGTATCGGTGGGCCATTGATGGAAGCCCAGGGGGTTGATGTCCTCCTCGCCGAGCATGTTGTTGATCATCATTCCGGTGCCGGGAACGATGTATCCCGCCCCTTCGCCGTTGGACAGGGTCAGCGAAGCGGCGTTGCCGGCGGCGTCGATTACGCTGACGTGGGTGGTGCCGCGCTCGGCCCGCGGCCGGCCCAGGATTTCCGCCCTGTAGGCGGCCAGAAACTTAGGTTCGAGAAGGATGTCGGCGGCGCCTTCGTTTAATTCGCTGAGGCCGCTTTCGACCCGGGCCTTGTTGGTCAGCTCCATGACCTGGGCCAGGCGCTGCAAAAGGCCTAGGGAGCCGAATCCCAACGCTTTGACGTCAATCTCCTTCAGCAATTCCAGGGCAAAGGCGACGAGGATGCCGCCCGTGGACGGCGGCGGGTTGGTATAGAGCCGGGCGCCCCGGTAATCGACCGTCAGGGGCAGGCGCTTTTCGACCCGGTAGTCTTCGAAGTCGCTCCTTGCCAGGGCGCCGCCGCCGGCCTTGCAATCGTCGGCGATGCGCGCGGCAATGTCGCCCCGGTAGAACAAGGCCTCTCCTTCCCGGGCTAGCGCCTCCAAGGTGTCGGCGAAATCTGGATTGGTCATGGTTTCGCCCTCGCGCTTGAGGTCTTCGGGGTCCTCGGCGCTGGCGAATATGGCGCGGCTGGCGGCTCTCGACAGATAGATCGGGCCGACGACCTGAAACAGGTAAGCCAGCAGCCGATTAACGGTGAACCCCTTGCGCGCCAGGGCCACCGCCGGCTCGACCAGGCGCGTCATCGGCAGGGTGCATAGCTCCCTGTGGATCCGAAACAGCCCTCTTGCCGTTCCTGGCGTCGCCATCGACGCCATGCCGATGTGGAATTCCTGGGTCACGGCGCCGAAATCGGCGACGATGGGGAAGAAATCGGGATCGGCGGCGCGGTGTTTCGGCGTCTGGGTAAAGAAATCGTAGACAACCGGGTCGGGCGATCCCTTCTCGGCCGGACGCGCCAAAAGAAATCCGCCGCCGCCCAGGGACGACAACACCGGCTCGACCACGCACGAGGCAAAGATCGCCGCCAGCACCGCGTCGAAGGCGTTGCCGCCTTCGTCCAGAACGGCGGCGGCGGCTTTCACGGTTTCCGGATGGCCGGCGGCGATGACGCCCTTGGTTGTCATGGCATGGCCCGGCCATCGCAATCGACGCCGGCGGCGGCGATGGTTTCCTTGCCCGCCTTGCACTGGGCGTCGAACCTAAGCCCGGGGACGGCCTCGGGCAAAAGCCGGTCCATTATGCGCCAATGGGTGCCCCGGTAGACGACACAGGGATAGCGGTTCAGGACTTGGATTATGTTTTCCGGCCCCTGCCAACCGCGGAACACCAGCCGGCTTTGGTCCCACCAATGCTCGAGCCAATAGTCGTTGGCCGGGCGGATGGCGGCGAGCCGTTCCGAAAACCGTGACCCGGTAACGTAATCGCCCAGCATCAGGGCGAAAGACGGGCTCGAAGACGCATACAGGTTGATCCGGGCGCAGCGCCCGAAACGCCCGTTGTCGATGGAAAGCGCCGCCTGGTGGTCCCGGCTCAGTTGCCGAGCGAGCTTGGAAACGCCGTATCCCTGCGCCGCAACCAGGGCCACCAGCAACACCGCCAATCCTGGGCCCAGGACCCGCACCGCCCCCGGGCGGCCAGCCAGCATCCCGCCCGCCAGCCGCCACACCAGGACCACGGCCAGCGGGATCAGCACGAAGGACGGTATCTGGTACATCGCGTTCGGCTGTTTGGCCACCAACAGCACCTGGGCCAATTGCGCCACCCAGATTCCGGCCAAAAGGCGGACCTCGGGAGCCGGCGCCGGACGGCCCTGGCGGCTTCGCCACCAAGCCCCGATCAGGATCAGGCCTGCGAGGATAAACACCACGTGGAAGGCGGGACGTTTGAAAAGCTTGAGGATGCCTTTCAGGTAAACGTCCCAATCGGCGAAACCCGGCGCGCCGCCACCATAGGCGCCCGTTCCCTGGGACAACTTGGTGAAATAGCCGATCATGTCGACGTAGGACCCAGCGGCGGGCAAGGTGAACAGGATAAACGCCGCCGCCGCCGAGACGCCGTAGAGGACGAAGGCGCCAAGCCGCCCGCCTTGGCCCCCAAGCACGAACAGCGGCAACAGGAACACCGGCAGGGCTGTGATCTTGGTCGCCACCCCGAACCCGGCGATGACGCCGAAGGCGATGGCGAAGCGGTTGCGGCGGCGCTCTAGAAGGCCGGCATCGAGGCTCAACACCGAGACCGCGGCCAGCGCCAACATGGTGACCAGCAACAGCGCCTCTGGCTTAACCAAATAGCTGTTCTTCAACACCAACATCGAGATCACCGGCGCCAACTGCAAAAGCGCCGCCGCCGGCCCGCCGAACGCCCGGTATCCTATCCGCCCCAGGACCACGAGGGCGGCTCCGTTGAGCAGCACGAGGACGGTGCTGATGAGGCGCAGATGGACCTCGGGCTCGGCGAGGGCGGCGTCGGTGATGGCGGCGGCACCGGTAAAAGGGCTCGCGAGCTTGAGGATCAAGGCGCCCAACCACTGTACCGGCGTTCCCGGATGGTAAATGTGGCCGGGCGGCGTCAGGTTGAGGACGTTGAGCGCGTCGAGAAGATAGAAGTAGGCCGGGTCCAGATTGTACCAAAGCCAGAACGGCCCCCCCGCCTGGCGCGCCCACAACGCAGCCGCCACATAGCAGAGCGGCAGCACAACAAGCGCCCCCCAAGCCCGAAGGTCCCGGTCCAAGGACGGGGTGGCCTGATTCAGCACCCGCCCACCGCCATAAGGAGATGCGGCCGCTGGTCCATCAGCGCCGCTCAGCGACGGCGAGGACGTTCTTGCCGATCCCAGGCTTGAAAAGACCTTCGATGTCCTGTGTCAACGGCACCCCCACGGTATCGTAGAGCCTGACCTGACGCCGGTTGAAGGTGGTGTTACCCAGGAGCGTCATGACCAGCCACCAAGGCAGGATGCCGAGGATGTCCATGTAACAGATGTCGATGACCTCGAAGCCCGCGCCCCCGAGGAGCGCCGACAGATCTTGGCGAAGGTGGCGCCGATAATGGCCCACGACCTCGTCTAGTTTCGAATACAAAAACGGCAACGCGGGAACGAAGACAGCCAGCTTACCGCCCTTTTCCAGGAGTTCCCGAACACCCGCCAGGACGGCCGCGTCGTCCTTGATATGCTCGAGCACGTTTACCATGACGACAGTATTACACCTACCCCGGTGGCTCGCTTCAAGATAGTTCTCGACACTCGAGTTGTGTATGAAAACGTCGTCGCGCCCGCCGAACCGCTGATGAAGCACCGAAGTGAAATAGGTCGACGGCTCGACCAGGCAGAGATCGTCGGATAGGGGCAGCAGGTGTTCGCTTATGGACCCTATGCCGGACCCGATCTCGACGACCCGGCCGCCAACATGGGGGCGAATGGTATCGATGATCCAATCGTAGTAACGCGGCATCTCCGCGATGATTTCGAGTTCGCGGGCAAGAAATCTGTCCATGGCGACCAACAGCCGGAAAATTGTCGAGACGGGATTTGGATTCCCAAGGCCGCCCTCTTCTACACAATCGCGGCTGACATTCCAATAATCATGAAAACGGTGCCGATCAGGGGCAAATGGGTTTTCGGGTCGGCCAGGACGGCGCCAGTGACGGCGTCGGCGGAGGCACCCGGGTAGGCGGCCCAGAGGACCAGGGCCCCGAGCCAATCGACCGTCGTCCCGGACAACCTGAAAACGCGGTTTGACCGTCTTCAAGAAAGATTGATTTCCCTATTCCTTCGGACTGCGATAGACTGCGAACATTGATCCCCGACATGGGCGGCTTGGCGCCGGTGGAGGGGAACAATTCGGTTGGGGAGCCGTTTGATTTGAAAGGGCTTGATCATGAAACGTATTGGACTCCTCGCCGCTTTTTCCTTTTTCTTGACCGCGGCGACGGCATTTGCCGACGGCCAGCTAAACGCGGTTGCCTTCCAGCCCCTTCCCCGAGGGTCGGCCCTGTTCGTCCGGCCGCTCGATAATTCCGACCACAACCTGATCCTGCAGAAGGATTTTGAGCGCGTCCTGAGGCAAAAGGGCTATACCGTGTCCAGGGACGCGGCCCTGACCCTTACGTTCGAAACCCGCGATACCGCCGGCTCCTGGTCCGGCGGCGGCCCCAACCGGCTTGTCGAGTTGAGCAACAACCCCGACCAAACGGGCATCGAAGCGCCGAGGGTCCGCCTCAACCTTTTCAATTCCGCCCGCGGCGGCCTATTGAACCCCGACCGCAGGGAATTGACCCAGACGGTAACGCCCAGCAGTTTCCGCATCGACATCACCATCGACGACAAATCGAACGGTAACCGCCTGTGGCAGGGTTGGAGCAGCGCCGACATCGGCCCCGGCGACAATCGCAAAATGACCCGAAACATGATTCCGATTCTCGTCAACAGCCTGGGACAGACCGTGCGCCAGAAGTCGTTCCCGCTGCAATAATTGCCGCCGGCGACCCTCTCCGGATTCAAATTTCACCCTTTTTTTACTCACCGGCATCTCAACCGCTTCCTTCTTCAGGCCTTTTTTAACTCCCCTATATTTCTATTATTTTGATATTTCTAGAATTATCGTTTATATAAGGAAATCCTTAGTCTACACTATCCCCATGAACGAAGAAAATGCGGCTAAATGCCTGGCCGAGCTGGGCAGTCCAACCCGGCTGGCGGTATTACGGCTGTTGGTCCGGGCCGGTCCCGCCGGCATGGTGGTCGGCGACCTCCAGCGCCGCCTGCAAATTCCGGCCTCCACCCTGTCGCACCACATCGCCAGGCTGGCCTGGGCCGGGTTGGTGGAACAGCGGCGCCGGGGCCGGAGCCTTCACTGCTTTGCCAGAACCGAGGTGATGGACGGTTTGGTGACGTACCTGACCGCCGAATGCTGCGCCGGCTTCGACGAGGAAAAGACGGACCAGCCCGCGGCCTGAACAATACGGGCTCCCAGGAACAATATGGGTCCCCCGGCCCGCAGATGAGGACAACGACCGATGAACCCCGAACCCCTTGACCATGTTCTAAGGCAGGTCGCTTCGTCCGGCGGGTTGATGACGGCAAGGACCTGGGGCGGCCATTCCCTGAAACTCTTTTCCCGCGTCGATTCCGTCATATGGGCGATGGTGGGGATTTATCTGGGCCTTTTCCTTCTCGCCCCGGCCCGGGTGCCGGAAAGTCTGAGCTTCGTCGGATCGGCGCTGATTTACATTTCTCCCTTTATACTGCTGTCCGTTGCCGTCGCCGCGGCGGCCCGGGCCACCGGGTCGGAAAAGCTGATCGCCGGCGTTTTTTCCGGCCGCCCGGCCGCTATGATCGCCGCCGCCGCCTTGTTCGGAAGCCTGTCGCCTTTCTGTTCATGCGGCGTCATTCCCATCGTCGCCGGGCTGCTGGGCGTCGGCGTGCCGCTAGCCCCGGTGATGGCTTTTTAGATCTCCTCGCTATTGATGGACCCGGAAATGTTCATCCTCAGCGCCGCCGCCCTCGGGCTTCCCTTCACCTTGGCCAAAACCCTTGCTGCATTCACCATCGGGCTGATCGGCGGCTTCGGCACCTTGAGCGCGCAAAGGCTGAGTCTGTTCAAGGACCCGCTTTCCGGCAACGTTAAAAACGGCTGCCGCGAGACAACCTGTCAAACGTCTGAAAAATCGGAGAGTGACGACGACGGGGTGCTGTGGCTTTTCTGGCGCGAGCCCGAACGGCGCCGCCTGTTTACAGAAAGCCTTGGCGAAACCGGCTGGTTCCTGGGCAAGTGGCTGACGTTGGCATTTGCCATCGAAAGCCTGATGATCGCTTTCATCCCGCCTGAAATGATCGCCGAATGGCTCGGCAGCGGCGCCTGGTGGACGATCCCGGCCGCCGTCGTCGTCGGAATCCCCGCTTATCTCAACGGTTTTGCCGCCATCCCGCTGATGGCCGGCATGATCGATTTGGGCATGAACGAGGGCGCGGCTTTGGCTTTCATGATTGCCGGCGGCGTCACCAGCATTCCGGCGGCAATGGCGGTTTTCGCCCTCGTCCGCCGCCAAGTGTTCGCCTGGTACGTGGCGCTTTCCCTGACCGGATCGCTGGCCGCCGGGTTTTCTTATTAACCGGCCATTTCCGGCTGAAGCGCCCCTCGGTCCGGGTGGGTTCGGGCGGGTCTGGCGCCGGGCGTGGCGTTCTGCTAGGTTGCGCAATCGGGGCCGTGGTGGCCGACCCACCACGGCCCTGTAATGCGTTAGTTAAGAATTTGGCTCTCATCCAGACCGCATCCGACGATGACAGATTTTTCTGACAAGGCCTTATTGCCGGCCGGATTTTCCGATGTTCTGGCCCCCGACGCCGATTTCGAGGCGTTGGTGCTGAACCGGTTGTTGAGGTGTTTTTCCGGCCACGGCTATGACCGGGTCGAACCGCCCCTGATCGAATTCGAAGACGGGCTTTTGACCGGCATCGGCGCCGGCCTGGCCGAACAGACCTTCCGGCTCATGGACCCCGAATCGCAACGGATGATGGCCGTGCGCGCCGATATTACCCCCCAGGTCGCCCGCATCGCCCAGGCCCGGCTGGCCAAGGCGCCGCGTCCGCTCAGACTCAGCTATGCCGGACAAGTGCTCAGGGTCCGGGGTTCTCAGCTGCGGCCCGAACGCCAGTTCACGCAAGTCGGTGCCGAGCTAATCGGTGCCGCTGGGCCCGCCGCCGACGCCGAAGTCATTGCCATGGCCGCCGGCGCGTTGATCGAACTTGGCGTCGCCGAGCTGTCCTGTGACCTCGGCCTGCCGGCGCTGGTGCCGGCCGTCAGCGGCGACGCCGACCCAAGCCTTCAGGCCAAGCTGCGCCAAGCCCTGGACCGCAAGGACGCCGCCGCCGTCGCCGGCCTCGGTGGTGAATTGGGCGAAGCCCTCACCCAAACCCTGGCCGCCATGCTGTCGGCCGCCGGCCCCGCCGCCAAGACTCTGGACGCCCTGGGCGGCCTTGGTGTGGAAGGCGATGCCGAAGACGGCCGCAAGCTCCTGGCCGACGTGGTGGATCGTGTCCGGGCCGCCCGTCCGGACCTGAAATTGACCATCGACCCGGTCGAAAACCGGGGTTTCGAATACCATACCGGCGTCACCTTCACGTTTTTCGCCAAGGGAGTTCGTGGCGAACTCGGCAGCGGCGGGCGCTACGCCGCCAATGACGACGACGCCAACGGCGGGGAACCGGCAACCGGATTTACCTTGTTCATGGATACCGTGCTTCGCGCCCTGCCGGCGCCGGTCACGGCGTCCCGGGTGTTCCTGCCGGCCGGCACACCGGCGGAGGAAGCGGCGAAGCTCAGGGCAAAAGGCTGGATCGCCGTCGCCAGCCTTGATCAAGGCGCCGACGCCGAAACCGAAGCCAAACGGCTAGCATGCAGCCACCTGCTGGACGGCGGCAAGATCAAGGAAATCGGCAAAAAGAAAAAGGGTTAGACCGTTATGGCCAACGTAGTCGTCATCGGGTCGCAATGGGGCGACGAAGGAAAGGGCAAGATCGTCGATTGGCTGTCCGAACGGGCCGATGTGGTGGTTCGCTTCCAGGGCGGCCACAACGCCGGGCACACCCTGGTCATCGACGGCACCACGTACAAGCTGAACTTGCTGCCGTCCGGCGTCGTCAGGCCGAAGAAGCTCTCGATCATCGGCAACGGCGTCGTTATCGATCCGTGGGCGCTGCTCGACGAAATGGAAACCGTCCGCGGCCAGGGAGTCGAGGTGACGCCCGAAAATGTCCGCATCGCCGAAAACGCGGTCCTGATCCTGCCTCTACACGTTGAACTGGACCAGGCCCGGGAAAAAGCCCTGGGCAAAGGCAAAATCGGCACCACTGGGCGCGGCATCGGCCCCACCTATGAGGACAAGGTGGCCCGGCGCGCCATCCGCGTCGGCGACCTAGCCGAGCCAGAAATGCTGAGCGAGCGGATTGAGGGGTTGCTGCTGCACCATAACGCGCTCCGGCGCGGTCTCGGCGAACCCGAGATCGACGCCGCCGACCTGAAGGCAAAGCTTGAGGACGTGGCGCCGAAAATCTTGCCCTTTATCGGCGTCGTCTGGCAAGAGCTGGACACCGCCCGGCGCAACGGCAAACGCATCCTGTTCGAAGGCGCCCAGGGCACGATGTTGGACGTCGACCACGGCACCTATCCTTTCGTCACCTCGTCGAACACAGTGGCCGCCCAGGCCGCCGTCGGTTCGGGACAGGGTCCCGGCGTGGTCGACTATGTGCTCGGCATTTCCAAAGCCTATACCACCCGCGTCGGCGGCGGGCCGTTCCCGACCGAGCTGGAGGATGACATCGGCCGCCTGCTCGGCGAACGCGGCAAAGAATTCGGCACCGTCACCGGGCGGCCGCGCCGGTGCGGCTGGTTCGACGGTGTGCTGGTGCGCCAAGCGGTGAAGATCAACGGCATCAACGGCATCGCCTTGACCAAGCTGGACGTGCTCGACGGCATGGAAGAGCTCAAGGTCTGCACCGGCTACAGGATCGATGGCGAGCCGCTTGACCATTTGCCGGCTTCGATGGTTCGCCAGATGAAGGTTGAGCCCGTTTTCGAGGTCATGGAAGGGTGGTCCGAAAGCACCCGGGGGGCCCGAACCTGGGCCGATCTGCCGGCGACGGCGGTCAAGTACATCCGCCGCATCGAAGAGATTATCTATTCTCCCATCGCGCTTTTATCGACAAGCCCGGAGCGCGAGGACGTGATCCTGGTGCTGGATCCGTTTTCCGATTAAGGCATTGATTTAAGAGTCTTTTTTTGCCCCTGCCGGGACTCCGATACGACCTCGGAACCTATTTCCCAACCATGGGCTGAAAAACTTTTATTGTTTTTCAAAGCGTTGGCGTCTAATATCGCCCGACATCACCGGTAGAGGGCGGTAATTAAATTATTGTCCCTAAATCGGACGGGAATCGACATCATGGCAGAATCGCCAAATGAAGCCAAAGTCGGGGAGGAATTGTCTCTTCCCGACGCGGCGTTGGCTCCAGAAGCGGAAGCACCCCCCGAAGCAGAGTCCCCCCCCCCACCGACGGCCGTGGGGGCGGTGTTGTTGCGTGACCGCTATCTGATCGACTTCAACAAGCCGTTGACCGACATGGACACCCCGTCGGCCAAGGCCTACACGGTCGAAGACCACCGGGATCTGGGACGGAAGCTGTTCGGGCTCGTCTGCACGCCCGGCCTTCCGACCCGCACCGACGCCATGGGCGCGCTCAAGGACAAAGCGCTCGATGGGCTCATGCCCCTGGTCGAATGGGACGCCATTGACTGCCCGCTTTTGGGGCAACGTTCGATGATCGTCATTTACCAACGGCCGTTGGGGGGCCGTGTTATCGACGCCATCAAGGCCGGCACCTTCAAGTTCACAGAGTACGATTTTCCCCACAGCATCATGGCCCCCCTGATCGACGGCCTGAAGAACATCCATACCTTCAATATCCCGCACCGGGAGATCCGACCTGATAACGTTTTCTTCATGGACAAAGCCCAACAGGTGGTGGGGTTGGGCGATTGCGCGACGGTTCCGCCCGGCTTCGACCAGCCGCCAATGTTTGAGCCCATCGACCGCTCCATGGCCCAGCCGGGCGGGCGCGGCCTGGGCGGCTTGCCCGACGACGTCTATGCCCTGGGCGTGACCTTTGTGGTGTTGATGCTGGGTTACAACCCGGTCGCCAACATCAGCGAAGAAAACTTGATCCGGATGAAAATGGAGCAAGGCAGTTATGTCGCCATTTGCGGCAATGCGCATTTTCCCGTTCCGTTGCTGGAACCGCTTCGCGGCATGCTCAACGACGCCAAAGAGGAACGGTGGGGCCTAGAGGAGTTGACGGGCTGGCTAACGGGCCAGAAACAGGCATCCATCACGCATGTCCTCTCCAAATCGGATTTTCTTTATTCCTTTGAAGGCCATGACCATATCACGCCCCGCACTCTGGCCCATTACCTGTCACGCCACCGGGAAACGGCGATGGAAGCGATCAAGGATGAGGCCCTCATCGGCTGGCTCAGGAAGGGAGTCCAGGATGCCAACCTCGCCGACGGTATCAAGGCGGTGGTTGAAACCGCGGCCCTGCACAAGGACGAACCGCAAGGCACCGATGATTTCGTCATTGCCAAGGCATGCATGGTCTTGGACCCGTATGCGCCGGTTCGATACAAGGGGTTTACGTTCATGCCGGACGGCTTCGGTCCGGCGATGGCGGTCGAGATCCTTCGCCGCGGCGACGCTAAGCTGCCGATGGAGGTTCTGGCCTATGACCTGCCAATCCTCTGGTACACGCTCCGCAAGGCCGTTTTCAGTGGCGCTTCGGTCCAGCAGACTGAATATATCCGGCTGAAGAGTTTTCTGAACATCCGCGATTTGGGCTATGGGCACGAACGCTGCCTCTACGAAACCAATCCTTCCATGCCCTGCCAAAGCCCGCTTTTGCTGAAGGATTACGTCGTCAATATCGAAGACCTGCTGCCGGCCCTCGATGCCGCGGCAAACCGGGTCGACACCAAAAACAAACCCATGGACCGCCATATCGCCGCCTTCATTGCGGCGCGTTTCGAAGAAGACATCCATCCCCACCTGAAGGCGGTGGCGGCACCCAACGAGGAAACGGCCACCATCGGCATGTTGAGCCTGTTGGCGTTTTTGCAATGGAAGCTTCGGATCAATACATTGTTCGGCCTTTCCAGTTGGGTCGGGGGGCTCCTCGGCCCGGCCATCAACGCCTACCACAGCCGCATCACCCGGCGCGAAATTGAAAAGGAAATTCCGCGTCTGGTGCGAAAAGGCAGCCTGCCGGAACTTTTCGATCTGATCGACAACGCCGAAAACCGGAAAACCGACGCCCAAGGCTACATCGTGAATTGCGCCGAATATGCGGCCGTCGAAAGGGAAGTTCGGGATCTCGAAGGATCCGGCACCGAACTCCAGACGAAGGCGGAACGAACGGGCAAGCAGGCCTCCGCCGTGATTTCCATCCTCATGGCCATGAGCGTGATGTCGATCCTGCTGATCGCCGAAATGTTTTAAAACCAGAGATACTCACCTCCGCTAAAGACCAGGTAGAAAAAAGACGATGGCTACACCGCCGACACAAAATCCAAGCGCCAGCGCCGTACCCGCACCGGCGGCGAGCGGAAAGAGCCTCCGCCAGGGGATCTGGTTTGTCATTGGGTTGATGACCCTGGCCTACATCTCGTTGCCGACGGTGGTGTTGATATTTTTCGGGCTGATGCCGTCGATCGTCGCCCTGGTGATCGACCGCACCGAGGGGCGGTACGCAACTTTCTGCGTTCTCGGCATGAATTTTTCTGGTTTGTTCCCCTTTTTGACAGACGTTTGGTTCCAGGTTCACACCACCGACATGGCGATTCGGACCATGACGAACGTCTTCAACCTGTTGATTATTTACGGTTCCGCCGGCTTCGGATGGGTGCTTTACATGGCGTTACCGCCGGTGATCACGACTTTCCTTTCGGCGATGTCACAACGCCGTGTTGCCGAGCTGCGTGAAAAACAGGCCCAAATCATTGAGGAATGGGGTGAAAGCGTCACCACGATCTTGGATTCCGAAGAGGGCGAGGACCCGTCCGTTCCCGAAGCCGCCGCCATGCCTGAACTTCCCGATGCCCCGGCCGCCCCCCCGCCGCCACCGCAACCGGCGCCGCCGACGATGCCCGAACCCGGCCCCAGCGAATAGTCTTTCCCGGAACCATCGGCTTGCAGGCAAATCCAAAAAAGCCGGGTTGCAAAGGAACCCGGCTGAAAATTCTCCCTCACATAATACCAAGGATCAATTGCCGGACTGGGAGAATTGCTGACGGCGCCAACGCCGTTCAAGCGTTGATATGCTGCTCGATCACAGCGTTCTTCACCGATTTCTGTACCTTTTCGAAGGCCCGGACCTCAATCTGGCGAACCCGTTCGCGGGAAATCCCGAAGCGAAGGCTCAAGTCCTGGAGCGTCGCCGGAGCCTCGTTGAGGCGCCGTTCGGACAGGATTTTCCGTTCCCGATCGCTCAGGCCCATCATCGCCGTGGCCAAAAGCTTGCGGCGGCTGCCCAATTCCTGTCTCTCGGCGAGGACAATTTCCTGGCCATCTTTTTCCTCGACCAGCCAATCCAGCCATTCCCCCTCGCTGTCATCGCGGAGCGGCGCGTTCAGGGACTGGTCGGGGCCGATCAGGCGCCGGTTCATGTTGATGACTTCGGCCTCCGGTACTTTCAGCCAGCCGGCGATTACAGAGACGTTTTCCGGATACAGGTCCCCGTCCTCCAACGCCTGAATCCTGGCTTTGAGTTTACGGAGGTTGAAGAAAAGCTTCTTTTGCGCCGCCGTGGTACCCATTTTAACCAACGACCAGGAATGCAGGATGTATTCCTGGATGGCGGCGCGGATCCACCAAATGGCGTAAGTCGAGAGCCTAAACCCCCGTTCCGGATCGAACCGTTTGATCGCCTGCATCATGCCGACGTTGCCTTCGCTGATCAGTTCGCCCAGGGGCAGGCCGTATCCCTGGAAGCCCATGGCGATCTTGGCGACCAGGCGAAGGTGGCTGGTAACCATACGCTCAGCCGCTTCCGGATCTTCATGGTCGCGCCAGCGTTGGGCCAGTTGGCGTTCCTCCTCGACCTCCAACATCGGATAAGTGCGGATGCGCTGCAGGTAGCGGGACAGGTTCTGATCCGGAGAGAGATCGATATTGTAGTTCGCTGATCCCATGGTTTTGTGTTTTCCCAATCCCTGTTTCGTCGTTTTCCGGGCCCCAGGATATCCGGTGAAGTCAACCGGGCGGGCCACCTTCACAGAGGGGAATCCTACAATACCTAACTTTTAAACTCAAGTATTAGGAAAAAATTATAATTTCTCTAAATTATATATTAATTCATTAAAATCATTAGGTAGTTCAGACTTGAATCGTATAAAAACCCCACTGGATAGATGGGTAAAACCGATCAAAAATGCGTGTAAAGCTTGGTGATCAAAAGCGGATAACTTTAGCCTTACGGTTTCCGGTGCATCTTTCACCCGCCGCCTCGCCCCGCCGCCGTAAAGGGGATCGCCGACAATCGGATGGCCCAGGGAAGCCATATGGACGCGAATCTGATGGGTCCGCCCGGTCGCCAGCCGGCATTCCACCAGGCTGGCGGCGGTACCCACGCTTGCCAATACCCGGTACCGGGTCAAGGCCGGTTTGCCGCCCTTCTTGACCACCGCCATTTTCTTGCGGTTGGCGGGGCTACGCCCGATCGGGCCCTCGACCTTTCCTTGGCCGGGCCGGAGCCGTCCCCACACCAGCGCCTTATAGCGGCGCTCAAGTTTCCGTTCCTCCAACTGGGCCGCCAAATGGCGGTGTGCGATATCGTTCTTGGCCGCCACCATCAGGCCGCTGGTGCCCTTGTCAAGGCGGTGCACGATGCCGGGGCGGGTGACCCCGCCGATGCCCGACAGGCTGCTCCCGCAATGGGCCAAAAGCGCGTTGACCAGGGTGCCGTCCGGGTGCCCGGTGGCGGGATGCACGACTATCCCCGGCGATTTGTCGATGATGATCAGGTCGTCGTCCTCATAGACCACGTTCAGCGGAATCGCCTGCGGTCGGGGCACCGCCAGCACCGCCGCCGGGACGAAGACGCCATAGACCTCGCCAACCTTGACCTTGGCCGCCGCTTCGGTGACGGCGGCCCCGTCCCGCGTCACCTGGCCTGATTCGATCAGGCCCTTGAGGCGGCTTCGCGACAGCGGCGGCACGGCACCGGCGAGAAACCGGTCGAGACGGTCCCGGGCCTTGTCTTGCGTCACGGTGACGGTATATGTGGTGTTCTTGCTCAAGCGTTCGGTCCTGGTTTTGGCCTGGTTTTGGGCCCATAGCCGCCGGTCCCCGCCAGCCCAGGAGGATAACATGCAAATGCTGAAGGGCCTTGTCATCGGTTTGGGGGTGCTGATTTTGCTCGGCATGACGCTGCTGGTGTACGGCTTCTACCAAAAAGCCAACAATCCCGGCTGGCGGATGTTTTCCTCGCCAAGCGCCCCCGGGGCAGCGGCGCCGGCGGCGCCCTTCGGCGAGCTCGACTTGAAACTTCCCAAAGGGTGCGTGATCGGGCGCCTCACGCCTGACGGCGTTCGCGCCTATATCAAGGTCCGTCCCGACGGCGCCAGAAGGGGCACGTCCCAGGCCGGGCCGTGCAACCGCATCGTCGTCATCGACGTGGTCCGGGGCCAAGTCCTCGGCACCATCAAGCCCGGCCCGTGAACCGCCCGTGATCTGCCTACCCGATCCGCTTTTAAAGACCATCGCCGATGAGGCCGAGGACGCCTATCCGATGGAATGCTGCGGGCTGTTCGCCGGCAGGCGCGAAGACGCCGGGGGCGATGTCCTGATCACCCGCGTCCAGCCCAGCCCCAACGTCGCCGACGGCGACCGCCGCAAAAGCTTCCTGGTCGACGCCAAAATCCAGTTCGACATGATGCGTGAACTCGGCGACGGGCCGGAACGGATCGTCGGCCACTACCATTCCCATCCGGACCACGCGGCCCGGCCGTCGGACCGCGACAAGCAATCGGTTTACTACCCGGACCACGTTTGGGTGATCATTGGCGTCGAAGATGGCCACACCAAGGAAGTCGCGGCTTATTTGTTCGACCAGACCGCCGAGCGGTTCCGCCAGGTCGAGATCATTACCGACAACCCCGGAAATTAATTAGACAGGAGACCCCCTTTGAACTTCGCTTCCGACAATATCACCGGCGCGGCGCCGGAAATCCTCGACGCCATCCAGGCCGGCAACGACGGCGCGTTGCTGCCCTACGGCAACGACGACGTCACCCGCGCCGCCGAGGCCAAGGTGGCGCAAGTTTTCGAGACCGCGGCGGAGGTGTTTTTCGTCGCCACCGGGACGGCGGCCAATGCGCTGGCGATTTCGGCGGCGACGCCGCCCTGGGGGGTGATTTTTTGCCACGCGGGCGCCCATATCAACGACACCGAGGCGGCGGCGCCGGAGTTCTTTTCCGGCGGCGCCAAGCTGATCGCCATCGACGGCGACGACGGCAAAATCACCGCCGTCGTCCTCGAGGCGGCGATTGCCGGCGCGCAGGTCGGCAACGTCCATCACCCGCAGCCGGTGGCCGTTTCGATCACCCAGGCGACCGAGGCCGGTACCCTTTACGGCCTCGACGAGGTCGCCGCCATTTCCGCCGTCTGCCGGGAACATGATCTTAAACTGCACATGGACGGGGCGCGGTTCGCCAACGCCGTCGCTGGGCTCGGCTGTTCGGCGGCCGAAGCGAGCTGGAAGGCGGGCGTCGACGTGCTTTGCTTCGGCGCCACCAAGAACGGCGCGCTGACGGCTGAGGCCGTAGTGCTGTTCGACAAGGACCTGGCCCGGGACTTCGGCTACCGGCGCAAGCGCGGCGGGCATTTGTTTTCGAAGATGCGGTTTTTGGCGGTGCAATGGGACGCCTATGTCACCGGAGACTTGTGGCTCAGGAACGCCGCCCACGCCAACGCCATGGCAACCCGCATGGCCGACGGGCTGGCGGCCATCGACGGCGTCGAATTGACCCGCCCGGTGGAGGCCAACATCGTGTTCCCGCGCCTGACGGCGGCGATCATCGAGGGGCTTGAGGCCGACGGCTTTCAGTTCTACGAACGCGGCGGCGAAAACGTCGTCCGCCTGGTCTGCGCCTTCGCCACCACCGCCGCAGAGGTCGACCGGTTCATCGACGCCGCCCGTGGCCACGCCGCCGGTTGAGGGACTTGCCGCCGGCCGGCGCTTGGGTAACACTGGGTGTTCAAGCCCCGGACGTCCCCTTCGTCTAGCGGCCTAGGACATCGGCCTCTCACGC
>ENA-ORDI01000742-ORDI01000742.1-marine-metagenome-genome-assembly--contig:-NODE-742-length-20552-cov-3.724151_pt1 | contig 20552 bp, 19 predicted proteins | sample MGYA00248628_ERZ508525 | MGnify/ENA primary metagenome ERZ508525 (study PRJEB26195, sample SAMN05422138) | marine metagenome | isolation source: East of Porto Seguro, South Atlantic Ocean | place... | reverse complement strand
CCGGGCCGACGGCGCCACCTGAACAAGGAACAGGAACAGAACCTGATGGAACGCACGGTCCAACGGAGGAGAAGCAGCCATGGGAGCACTTGACGGGGTACGCGTCATCGAGTTGGCAGGGATAGGACCGGGACCGTTCTGCGGGATGATGCTGGCCGACATGGGAGCCGAGATCATCCGCATCGACCGGGCCGGATCGGTACGCGGAGGCGACCCGGCCTCGCCACCGGCGGTGGTGAACGCCCGGGGTCGTCGCAGCATCGGCGTGGACCTCAAGTCCGAGGTGGGACGCGACCTGGTGCTTCGCCTCGTGGAGGACGCCGACGTGGTCTTCGAGGGCTTCCGGCCCGGCGTGGCCGAACGCCTCGGCGTGGGTCCCGAGGACTGTCTGGCACGCAACCCGGCCATCGTCTACGGGCGCATGACCGGATGGGGACAAACCGGCCCCTACGCGCAAATGGCCGGGCATGACATCAACTATATTGCCCTCAGCGGCGCGCTGCATGCCTTTGGTCGCAAGGGGGATAAACCCACGCCCCCCGCCAATATGGTCGGCGATTTCGGGGGCGGTGCCATGATGCTTGCATTTGGCATGGTCTCTGCCCTTTTGGACGTACAGCGCGGTGGTAAAGGCACTGTGATCGACGCTGCAATGACCGATGGATCGGCCCTGTTGATGTCGATGATCTATGCGTTTCACGGTCAAGGCTGGTGGCAGGATGACCGGGGTGTGAACATGCTTGATACAGGGGCGCATTTCTATGATGTCTATAAGACAGCGGATGAAAAATTCGTCTCTATTGGCGCGATAGAGCCGCAATTCTACGTTCAACTCTTGCACCTTTGCGGTCTGTCAGACGAGCCCGAGATGCAGATCCAGAACGACCAACGCCAATGGGACGCCATGCGCGACATGCTTGCCCGCTTGATTGAAACCAAGACCCGCGCCGAATGGGACGAGATCATGATCGGCCACGATGCCTGCTATGCCCCCGTTCTGTCATTGGCAGAGGCACCTTCCCACCCTCACAACACCGCACGCGATACATTCGTCACCGCAGGGAACGTGCTACAGCCTGCGCCAGCGCCGCGATATTCGACCCATAAAACCACGCCGCCACGGATGCCCGACGGTCAAACCGATACCCGCACTATCCTCGCCGAGCTTGGCTATGACACAGATCGCATCGCCACCATCCTTAACGCAGGCGGTATTGCGTAACCGCTCTTATCCTTCATTTCGCAACCAGCGGCTGACAATCCAAAACCGACCCGCTACAAGACCGCCTAGCGCAGAGGGGCCAGCGGGCCGCAAGGAGCGGGGCAGCCGGATATGACATCGCCACAACGCCACCCGAATGGGGCAGCCACATGACCACGATGATCCCCGCCTGGGTCAACGGCAAGCTTACCCCCGTCGAAAAGCTTGAGGTCCACCAGCGCGGTCTGCGCCATAAGGCTATCTCGGTTTTCGTCATGCGCGGACGCGAAACCCTGATCCAGCGACGGGCGCTTGGCAAATATCACACCCCCGGTCTCTGGGCGAACGCCTGCTGTACCCATCCGTTCTGGGAGGAACCCGCACTCACCTGCGCCAAACGGCGACTGGACGAAGAGCTGGGGATCAGCGGCCTACGGCTCGACCATCGCGACCAGGTCGAATACCGCGCCGATGTGGGCGGCGGCCTGACCGAACATGAGCTGGTCGAGATTTACGTCGCCGAAGCCGTCGCGCTCACCGATGTGACCCCGAACCCCGCCGAAGTGATGGACACCGCCTGGGTCGACCTCTCCGACCTCGCCCGCCAGACCCAAACCACGCCAGAGCGTTTTACCCCCTGGCTGCGCATCTATCTGGCCGAACACATGGACAGCATCTTTACCGCTTAATCCTCAGTCTCGTCCTCTGGTTCTGGCGTAAACAGCATGAACAGCGCATTCCCTTCGCGCAGCAAGTGCACCTCGGCATCACCGGCAGTCATATCTGGTCGGGACGGGCAGGTATCAGGCACCTCGTCACAGGCGACCGCCGTCTTTCCGGTCAACTGTTTCAGCCGGAACGGCAGCGCTTTGTAAGATTGTATGCCGGCCTTTAACCCAGCGGCAATTTTCGACGAGTCGCCATAGACATAGACCGGCCCCTCCGTCGCCCGCACCTCCTGCGCCCAGAGTTTGGTATCACTACGCCAATCATTGGACTGCCCATAGGCCAGAAACAGCTGGATGAACCACACACCGATGATCAACAGCAATAGATTGCGCCCTAAACGGCCGTATAGACCCTCATCCTCGCTCAATATCTGAACCGCACGCACCGCGGTCAGCGCAAAGAAAACCCAAAAGAAGATAAACGCGCGCGGCGGAACGATCACCCCCAGTTTCAGCGCCTGAACCACTGTCAGCGCAAGCCCGATCGCCATACCAGCCGCAAGATACAAAGCCTCTAGCGGCGCGCGCTTGCGCAGCACATTCAGGGCAAGGATATAGACGAAAGGAATAAGCCCGATCAGCGGCGGATACCCGATGCCGGTCCGGTTGAGGAACAGCGTAAATGTTTCCCCCAGCTTCGGCAGGTTGGCGATCACCCCGCCAATACCGTCCCCCGCGGTCGGATCACGCCAATCGGCCACAGGCACGCCAAATACACCGTGAACCTGCCAGTTCAACGTATAGACCGTCAGCACCGCGACAACGAAGCTTGCGCAAAACAGCGCCATCAGCCCCGCCAGATCGCGGATTGATCGGTCCCGCGTGCGCGCAATGCAAATCGCCAACAGCAGCAGCGGATAGGTCGTATAGGCCATAAAGCTGACGATCACGAAAATCGGCAACAGCCAGCGCAGCTGCGCACTGGACAGGTAACAGGCCAGCACCGCAAACAGCGCCACAACAGCCAACCCGGGGATGAGCGTATTGAACCAGAGCGAGATCAGCATCTCGGACGGGCAAACCACCAACAGCAGGGCCAGCACGACAGTAAACCAGCGCTGCGCACCGGGCCCCATCGCCGCAACGGCAAACGCAGCGACAAACGCCGCCCATAGGCTCTGATACAGGGCAAAGTTCAGCCAGGCAGGCGTTACCACCTCGCGCAGGTGCCAGATGTAGTTCAGCCACCGCCCCTCGTGCAGGGTCTTGTTCCAAAAGGCGGGCGCATCCGCGAAAAAGGCGGGATAGTCATCATGGCGGATCATCGGATCCAGCAGATTTTGCCCCGTCAGCAAGAACGCCGCCACCAGTGTGATCAGGAAGACCGGTGCCAGCTGCAGCCGTTCAGATTCGGCCCGCATCGCCAACTGCCGCCCGACCGCCGCCGTCATACAACCGCGCGACCCAGGGTTTTGGCACGGCGCGCCCGCAGGGCAAGCACCATCGCCCGCGCTTGCGCAATGGCCGTGACAACGCCGCGTGGCAGGGTCTTGACCACAGCCAAACGCAACCGCCAGCCAAGGCTACCCGCGTTGCGCAGCTTTTGCCCCGCAGGCACTTGGGTCGCGAGGATCTCTTTCGGCAAACCCGCGCGCCCGGCCTCATTCACATAAAGGATCGCGTTGTAACGATACCAGGGCGCGATATCCTTGTTGTCCTTCAATGCAGGGCGCACGCAATCATAGGCGACATAACCCTTGGCCGCGAAAATATCCTGCCAGAAGGACAAGGGCTGTTCGTTCACGTGAAACTCGCCCCCCTGCCCGGTGACCGCAGCGGAAAACAACACACGATCAGACGCCCGTGTGAGACTATCAACCAGAACCTCCGAGGCTTCGGTGGGCAGATGCTCTCCGACCTCAAGGCTCTGCGCCAGATCAAAGCGGCGGCCCGTCTTTACCGGCTGTGTCAGATCGGCGGCCATGAACTGCTCCGGCGCGACTGCCAGTTGCGCCCGGTCTACATAGTCCCCGTCTACCGCCAGCACGTCCTCAGCGCCACCTTTGCGCCATTCATCCATCCAAACACCGCGCCCACTGCCCAGATCGATCACCGTCGCTGGCTTCAGCAAAGGAAACAGCAATGACACAAACGGTTTTGCCGAGGCACGCGCACTTTGGTTGATGTAGTCGAAAAATGTATCACTGTAGATATGGCTCATGACATGTACTCCGTCTTGGGGTGCGGCAAGGCGAACACCCATAGGGTCATCAAAATATAGTTCTGCACCGGCAGATACAGCGCAACGGCCAGCGCCGCCGCCCAGGCCGGCATCCCCAAAGCCTCTGCCAGAGGGCCCGTGACAAGCATCGACATGCCAAAACCGCAGCCAACCATGATGGCGAATTTTGTGATCTGGCTGCGATTGATCAGCCGCCGTTCAAAGGTGAACAGGGCATGACCGATGTACTGCAGCACGATCGCCAGAAAAAACGCCAGCGCATTAGCTGCCGGTTGTGGCACCCCCGCCGCCAGAAACGCCGGATACATCGCCACGTAGGATAATGCCGTCATAATGCCGACAACCCCAAAGCGGGCGCACTTATAGTCAAAAACACGCATCAGGCACGCAACCGTTTCACATCGGGGACCATATCGCGCGTATCATCGCTGACAAAATAGAGCGGGCGATCCTTGGCCTCGACATAAAGGCGACCGATATACTCCCCCAGAATACCCAGCGTCAAAAGCTGCGCCCCCGAGAAGAAGCTAACCGCGAGCACCACCGACGCCCAACCCGGTGCCGTCTGATACACGACCAGCGAATAGATCACATAAACGGCCATCAACGCCGCCATGAACAAGCTGACAAAAGACAGGCGCGTCGCAAGTTTCAACGGCTTCGTCGAAAAGGCGGTCATCGCGTCGATGGCAAAGCGCATCATGGCACGGAAGGGGTATTTGGTTTCGCCCAAGGCGCGTGGTGCGCGGATATATTCAATACCCACCTGTTTAAAGCCTGCCCAAGCGAACATCCCCCGAATAAAACGGGCCTTTTCCGGCATCGCCAGCACCGCATCCAGCGAGCGGCGGTTCACCAAACGGAAATCGCCCGTGTCCTGCGGGATCGGGACATCGGACATGGCATTGAGGAAGCGGTAGAACAGATGCGCCGTGGCTTTCTTGAACATGGTCTCGCCTTGGCGCTCGCTACGACGGCCGTAAACCACGTCAAACCCGCGATCCATCATGAACATCATATCGACCAGCAATTCCGGCGGATCTTGTAAATCGGCATCCAGCATAAAAATGCGTTCGCCCTGTGCCGCCTCAAGCCCGGCGGTCAGCGCGATTTGATGCCCGCGATTGGCCGAAAGCTTGATACCCACCAGTTGCGCACAGCCGGCTTGCGCGGCCTCGATCGCTTTCCACGTGGCATCGGTGGATCCATCATCGACCAGAATAATCTCGGCCCGATCTTTCCACGGCGCGATCGCCTGCGTCAGCCGCGATACCAGCCCCGGGATCGAGGCTTCTTCGTTCATGCAAGGGATCACAACAGAAAGATACATATCACACCGCCTGAATAATTGACCCGTTCAGGGGTAATGAGGCGATGTGGCTGAAATAGGGCACCGATGGGTTCTATTTGCGAAACCTCTGGCCGTTAGACATTCCCTTTGAAACATAAAAGGCCGGACATTTCTGCCCGGCCTTTGGTCATCAATTGCGGTCAGATCAATTGCTGACCGCGTTCCCCACACTCAGGATCTGCGGCAGGATCTGCGAAACAGCGCGGCTCCATTTGGTGACGGGCTGCTGCGCGATAAAGATGATGTCATCGGGGCGCAGCTCGAACCGCGGGGCCAGCGCGAAATTCGCGGCGTTGCGGGCATCCAGATGCCACGCGGTAATGGCGCCCAGTTCGCGCGGGTCAGAGGATGCGCGCAACACATAGACCTGCGATACATCGCCGGTCGACGACGCTACACCACCCGCATCATACAAGGCATCTGCCAGACTTGCCTTACGCTCGTACGGCAAGGCAAAGCGCGACTGAGTTCCAACCTCACCCGCGAGATAGACATAGTCGCGGTCATCGGCACCAAGATCTAGGCGTGCTTTGTAGTTGTCACGGGCTTCGTCCAGATTATCACGGCGCAAGGACACCTCAAGCTGAAGCTCTTGCAATGCCGAGGCGCGTGCCGCCTGACGCGCCTGAACCAAAGTAATCTGCTGCGCGAAATATTCCTGCGCACGCGCCAGTTCGTATTCCGTATCAACAAAGATCGCATCGCCGGGCAGCAGACGGGTCTTGGTCAGGCTCGCGCGGGAATAAAGCTGCGACAGCGGGATCTGATACAGCGTACCATCACGGTACAAACGGATCGAGGCATAGTCCTGATCCTCAACCGTGATCCCGCCGGCAGCGGCCAAGGCTTCTTCCAGATAGAGCGGCGTCAGCGTTACCGGCACAACAGTTGGCTGCGACACGGCCCCCCCGATGGACACACGGCGCGAGTTGAACTCGGAAATCTCGAGGCTGAAAGTCGGGTCAATCTGGTTCTCGACCAGGCGCTGGAACAAGGCCGCTTCGGCGTCTTCAATGGTCAAACCGGCAATACGCACACGGCCCACATCGGGAATGTTGATCGATCCGTCATCCTGCACCGTATAGCCTTGGCGCGCGTTTTGTGCGGCCAGCAGCCCGGTCAACTGTTCAACCGATCCGGCAGCACGCGGTGTGGCCAGCAGCACCACATCACCGATACCAATCTCGTAGGGACCGGGATCAACCGGGGGCGGCAGGCGCAGCTCAAGCGCATTGGGGCGGGTCTGAACGTCGAGTGTGGGCGATGGCAGCGCCCCGGTTCCACGCAGCCCCGAGCCAGAGCCTGCGGTGCGCGAAAACACATCGGGCAGGCTCCGCGGCGCATAGGCGGATCTATTCGCCTGAATGACGGATTCAGCAGTGAGGTTCATTACCCGTACATTGGTGCCGCCAGCGACGCCCTCTACAACTTCAGGTGTTCGGTAAACCGTACCACAGCTTGCAAGGGTCAGGCCCAAAACAGCTACCAATAGGTATCGCACTTTAATACTCCCATTCATCATGTGACACCTCGCCCCCAGACAGGTTCGGCCCCTGTTAACCTTAACGGGCGGCGGCCTTGGTCATCAAATACCCGACCTCATCGCCCGCCCATTGCCGCGCCTGTACAATGGCACCGCTCTTTACACTGACCCAATACGTATTCCGAAACGACTGGTCCAGACTTTTACAATCCTCGGTTACAACCCGCGTCGGCACGGTGCCGATCTCAAGCGCGAGCGTCGCGCTGCCTTGCGGCTCCACCAGACAGCGATACGCGCGGGTAGAAATCTCATCCAGTCCCGTCAGATTGCTGTGCAACCGGTCTGAATAACCGCGCCGCCCGGACAGGATCAGCGCCTTGGGCTCCGACACATCAGCGGCGAAGAGTTCAGACCCAAGGCCGCGTGTACCTTGCAGCATCCCGTCTTCCAGCATCAGCGCCGTTAAATCCGAACTCAGCCATGTATCGACACCGTTCACACGCGCCTCGCGCAGCATGCGGCCGGTTTGTGCACGGTTTTCTACGGTCAGCAGCAAGGCGGGGGTAGCGGTATCCTGCACCAGCGCGGCAAAACGCGGCGGAAACCCTTGCGAGGTTTTGGGCACGATTGAATCGTCATCCACAGCAACGGCAACACCACGCGCCAGAAGGTTCTGACTGGCGCTACAGGCTGTGAGGCCCGCCAGACACAGACCAAGGGTCAACGCACGTAAGATCATCGCAGGTATCTCCCCCAGCTGTCCCGCAGCTCTTTGCCGCGATAGTCGCGCACGACCCCGTGCAAACGGTTGGCGACAGCAAGACGCGCCCCGCCGTCGCGTGTAATCGGCTTGATTGTTTGCTGGACTTTCGTCCGCGACGGGCGTCCGGTCAGCCACGAAAGCGGCACTTCGAACCGCAGGCCCTTGTCGAAAGACCCTTCACCAAAATCATCAAAGGACACATCCGTGAGCGTGAAATACCCGCCAACCTTGAACCCGTTGTTAAATTCACGATCCAAAGAGAACGTCGCGCCATAGTCACCCGCAAGGTAGCGACCCACGTCTAGCTGCCCGAAGAACCCATTGCCCAGATCATAATAGGCAGAGGCATGGCCCGTCACGACGTCATAGTCCTGAAACCCGAACAGCATGTCGAAATCACGTTGTTTGACATAGTTCAGCTCTGCCCCAAGTGCGAGCCGGCTGTCCATCGGATACCAAAGCACCTCGGTCGACACGCCGCCAAACATCCCTTCCAGATACCCTGCAGAAACACGACCGAACAGGTTTTTCCCCGGGCGGAACAAATACTCGGCCGTGAGGCTGTTCACCTCAAGCTCAGATTCCTTCGCGTAGCGCACAGCATTAGAGCGCACCGGCTCGATCACGGAATTCGACACGCGGAACGATTTGTCGATATTGCCCACCAGCGGATAGCGGAAACGACCCGCAAAGGTCAGCCCCGGACGTGGCCGGTAATCCATCTTGAGCTGGACGCCGAAATCGGCCCTAATCGGGCTGTTAGGGTCGAAAAAGGACGTGGCGAGATATGGGCCGATCGACGTGTCAAAGACCGGATAGACATCCGCCAACTCGCCTTCGCGGCCCTGATCGTGCCCGTCTTCCAGACGCGCCCGTGCCAGACTGCGCCAGGCACCATCGTAATCAAACTGCAGCTCTTCCAGATCGGATCTTTGCGTCACGATCTGGTTCAGCGGCACGCCGCGCTCCAGAAACACGACCGTGAACTCTTCGATCGCGGGGGGTAGCGTCACCGCCATGGCCCGCGCCGTGCGCCCTGCCGCTTGGGCCTCGTTGTCGAAACGGGTGTTTTCCACGCGCACGGTCGCGCGGTTGCCCGACATGGTGAAGCCTTGCAGCTCCAGCCCGTCTTCCGCCAGCACACGCTGCAAAACGGTCTCGACCGCATCACGCCCGCCCCCGGCAGCAGAGTTGTTCCACTCCGCAATCGCCAGCCGGTTGCGCGCGCCGATGGTGCGCGGGGCCTGCTCCAACCCGCCGGGTACAGACGGTTTCTTGGGGTTGATGACATAGCTCAGCTGCGCGCCGACCTCATGCCCACCGACGACAAACCCCTTGAGGTGCACACCGTTCTTGAAACGATACTCCAACCCCACGTTGAGGGGCGAAGACACATCGATGCCCGTGTTCACCGATTCCCGCGTATACTCATCGGGGGAGTATTCGGCGAATAGCGTCATCTGGTCCGACACGTTCCACTGCACGCCCGCGAAGACCGACGTCGGCCCGCGGAACCAATCGCCGGTTTCAAGCTGGCCACCTGTACCGCTGAACCCTGAGGAACGTGTGTCAAACCGGTCAGACAAAATACTGAACGGATTCGAGAATGAGTTCCGCCCCGCAAGCCGCCCCCAGCCCAGACCGCCGGTGACCTCCAGCTTCGACCCGAAGCTTTTGGTGGCCACAAAATATTCGCTGCTCAGGATACCGGTGCCCAGAAAGTCACGCATCCCCACGGCGAAAGCAGGGCGTAGGTCGGTTTCATCCCAAATCTGGTAATGCACATCAAAGCTGCGGTCGAAGGTATCGCCATCAAGGAACGCATTGGTAGTGATATTCTTAATCTGCGAATACCGGAATGTCCCATAGAGACGCGGCAAGACCTGGAACGTCGCTGAATACCGGTAGTTGGGGCCAAACGCGCTTGCCGTGAAGGCCAGATCGCCGTCCTTCAACACGCGGGCCGTCGGCATTTCAACCAACCCGGGTGTGCCGTAGGTCGATAAAGATTGCGCTGAACCTTCGGCAAGACTAGTGACGCAAAACGCCCCGGCTAGCATCGAACAAGCTAGTTTCCTCGAGCGCCCTTGCATCTGCTAACCTACCTATTAATTAATTGTTGCGAATACCGGGACCGTAGAGAAGTTTAGGAAGGACTACACTTTGTGTGCCGTCCAATCAACGGATTTACCATTTCGTTGCGCCAGTTTTGCAACACAGAGGATACGCCAAGACCCATGCTGAACCGTTGGTTTAAACGCCGTCAACCTGACCCCGAGCCCGAACCTCATTTCGATCCGATCACACCGGATGTACCCGTGATTGCGATCGGAGATATTCACGGGCGTTTTGATCTGCTTGAAAGACTGCCCGAACCTCCGGCCGGCACACAGGTGATCTGCGTCGGCGACCTTGTCGACCGCGGCGAACAAAGCGCGCAGGTACTGCAGGCGCTGCACGAACAGCCCGATATCATCACGCTGATGGGCAACCACGAACAGATGATGCTAAAGTTTATCGACAATCCGAAAGAGAATGGTCCGCGCTGGCTCCGGTACGGCGGGCTCCAGACTTTGTCGAGCTTTGGCGTCTCGGGCGTGTCGCAAACATCCTCTGGTGACGATCTTGAACGCGCCCGCGACGCCCTGCAAGGCGCTATGGGCGAGGCCTTGCTTGACTGGGTGATCAACCTTCCGACCTCTTGGGTGTCGGGCAATGTCGCCTTTGTCCACGCCGCTGCTAACCCATTGATCCCTATCAAGGATCAGGAAAGCCGCACGTTGCTTTGGGGGCATGAGGATTTCGGGCGCAAACGCCGCCGTGACGGCATCTGGGTCGTACACGGGCACACAATAGTCGACACGCCGATGATAAAAGGCGGCGTGGTGTCGATCGACACCGGTGCCTACGCGACGGACAAGCTCACCGCCGCGACGATCAACAATGGCGAGGTCGAATTTAACTACCTCTGATCTGACGGCATCCCGATTTTAACGACACCTTAGGATACCTCTGCTTTAGCTGACACATCGGCACATGCGCCGGTGTTTGGTTGCTATGGGTAAGAGGTGACGATGGCGTTTATCGATATCGGGATACGGCAGGGCAGTGATGTCCATGCACGTCGGGCACCACTTTACGAACGTGGCGGGAAACGGGTGTTCGACCTTGCCGTCAGCCTCGCGTTGCTGCCGCTGATCCTGCCGGTGATTATCGTTTTATACTGTCTGGTGGCATCCACGGGTCAGGGCGGTCTTTATGCCCACCCAAGGATTGGGCGCGCCGGCAAGGTCTTCCGCTGTTGGAAAATCAGAACGATGGTCCCTGATGCACAGGCCGCGCTGCCGACGATTCTATTGGCGCGACCTGATCGCGCGCTGGAATGGGCGTTGTACCAAAAGCTGACCAAAGATCCGCGCGTGATCCCCGGTGGCCATTTCCTGCGTCGCACCGGTCTGGATGAACTGCCCCAGATCTGGAACGTACTGCGCGGCGATATGTCTTTGGTCGGGCCGCGCCCCGTCACCCGGGCGGAGCTGCACAGCTACGGTGATGCCCGCCACGCTTACCAACGGGTGCGCCCGGGGGTCACAGGGCTTTGGCAGGTGTCGGGGCGCGGCATCTTGCTGTTTGCCGAACGCGCCTCGCTGGATGAACGCTACGCCCGCCAGCCAAGCTTCATGGGCGATCTCAAGATCATCGCGCGCACTCTGCCCGTCCTTTTGCGCCCCACCGGATACTGACGGGGCGCAACAACAGTTTACGCGGTGACAAGGCGCTAGACCAACCCTTTGATCCCTGTCGCGGTGGTGCCGCTGTCGCGCACTTTTGAGATGCGAAACGGATAGACGACCCCCGCCATCAAACCAAGCAGAGTGACTGCATCCCCGCTTTTCAGCGTCACCGCGACATCACCGGCCCCACCGACCATAAAGCCACGGGTGATCTGCGGCAGGTCGGCGGTATCGTCGGGCACAATATCAAAGGCCCCGCAAATAGGGCCGGTCAATCCTGCGGTATAGTCGTTGAAATTGTCGGTAATTGGCATGTCGCTCTCCGTTTGGTGAAAAGCGCAGCTTGGTCTACCGATCCTACCTAAATCTTACCCCACCGTGCGGAGCACCCCCAAGGCCAGCAACCAGCCTTGGGGAAGATCATTCACGCAAGCTTGCCGTGGCAATGCTTGAACTTTTTGCCCGACCCGCAGGGGCATTCATCATTGCGCGCAGGGGTGCCCCACGTGCTTGGATCATTCTCGTCGAACCCCGCCACAGCGGTCGAACCGGACGCGGCTGCGGCGGTCGAAGCCGGCGCTTCGCTGTTCTCTTCCGCCGCCTGCGCTGCGTTGACCTGCGCCGCGGCCTGACGTTCCTGCATTTGCGACAGGATTTGCTGCTGCTCTTCCTCTGTCATCGGACGGATTTGACCCAGCTTCTGGGTCACTTCGGTCCGCAGGCTGTCCAGCATGCTTTCAAACAGTTGGAAGGATTCGTTCTTGTATTCGTTCAACGGATCACGTTGCGCATAGCCGCGGAAACCGACGACCGACCGCAGATGTTCCAGCGTCAGAAGGTGATCACGCCACTTGCCGTCAATCGCCTGCAACAACACCTGCTTTTCGATGTTGCGCATGTTCTCGGGGCCGAACTGTTCAGCCTTCTGGGCCATCATGTTTTCGCTGGCTTCGACAAGACGTTCGCGGATGACCTCATCGTCGACGCCTTCTTCCTCACACCATGCTGCAACGGGCACATCCAGGTTCAGCTGATCCGCAACCGCGGCTTGGAAACCTTGTGTATCCCACTGATCTGCATAGGTTTTCGGCGGCATGAACTGGTCGATCAAATCGTCGATCACCTGCTCGCGCATGTCGGCGGTGATCTCTTGCAGGTCGGCAGCTTCCATGATGTCGCGGCGCTGGCCAAAGATGACCTTCCGCTGATCGTTCATCACATCGTCGAACTTCAACAGCTGTTTACGAATGTCAAAGTTGCGCCCTTCGACCTTGGCCTGCGCGCGCTCCAACGACTTGTTGACCCAAGGGTGTACAATCGCTTCGCCCTCTTTCAGGCCAAGCGTCGTCAACACTTTCTCAAGCCGTTCAGAGCCGAAAATACGCATCAGATCGTCTTCGAGAGACAGGTAGAAGGACGACCGGCCGGGGTCACCCTGACGGCCCGAACGGCCGCGCAGCTGGTTATCGATCCGGCGGCTTTCGTGACGCTCGGACGCCAGAACATACAGCCCCCCTGCGTCGAGCACTTTTTTCTTCTCGTCAGCGTGTTCCGCTTCGATCTTTTCACGGATCGCTACGGGATCGGCATCAGGATCAGCGTCCAGCGCTTCAATCACCTTCAGCTCGACGTTGCCGCCCAGCTGAATGTCGGTGCCGCGACCGGCCATGTTTGTCGCGATGGTGACCGCACCGAACTTGCCCGCATCCGCCACGATCTGCGCTTCCTGCTCGTGCTGGCGCGCGTTCAGAACGTTATGCTTGATGCCCGCTTCGGTCAGCATCTGGCTCAGCATTTCGGATTTCTCGATAGAGGTTGTACCCACCAGAACCGGCTGGCCTATCGCATTGGCTTCTTTGACCTTTTCGATCATCGCTTGATATTTTTCGAGCGCCGAACGATAGACCTGATCGTCTTCGTCCACACGCGCAACCGGCACGTTGGTCGGGACAACGACAACACCCAGCCCGTAAATCTCGGCGAATTCTTCGGCTTCGGTTTCGGCAGTACCCGTCATGCCCGCCAGCTTGTCATAAAGGCGGAAGTAGTTCTGGAAGGTGACCGAGGCCAGTGTCACGTTCTCGGGCTGGATCTGGCAGCCTTCCTTCGCTTCGATCGCCTGATGCAACCCGTCGGACAGACGACGACCGGACATCATACGCCCGGTGAATTCATCGATCAGCATCACCTCGCCGTCGCGCACGATGTAATCCTTGTCGCGCTGGAACAGCTTATGCGCCCGCAAACCCTGGTTCACGTGGTGCACGATGGTGGTGCTTTCGGGGTCATACATCGTTAACCCTTCTTCCAGCAGACCGCGGCTGTGCAGCTCTTGCTCGAGGAACTCGTTCCCTTCGTCGGTAAAGGTCACGTTGCGGGTTTTCTCGTCCAGCTCGTAGTGGCTTTCCTGCAGCAGCGGGATCACATCGTCGACGATTTTATACATCTCGGAGCGGTCTTGCGACGGGCCAGAGATAATCAGCGGCGTCCGCGCCTCGTCGATCAGAATACTATCGACTTCATCCACGATGGCAAAGTTGTGCTGTTTCTGGAAAATCTGGCTCAGCTCAGACTTCATGTTATCGCGCAGATAATCAAAGCCCAGCTCGTTGTTCGTGGCGTAGGTTACGTCGCAATCATAGGCGGCGCGTTTGTCTTCCTCGGTCATGCCGGACACCGCAGCGCCCGTGGTCAGCCCAAGCGAGGCAAAGACCTTGCCCATCCAGTCGGCGTCCCGTTTCACGAGGTATTCGTTCACCGTGACCACATGCACGCCCTTGCCGGTCAGCGCATTGAGGTAAGCGGCCAGCGTCGCGGTCAGGGTTTTACCCTCGCCGGTTTTCTGCTCGGATATATTGCCCTGATGCAGGAAAATCGCCGACATCAACTGCGTGTCAAAGGCGCGCAGACCCAAGGTCCGGCGTGCGCCTTCACGGCAGTTCGCAAAAGCTTCCGGCAGCAGATCATCAAGGCTTTCGCCATCAATCGCCCGCTTGCGCAGCTCTTCCGTTTTTTGCTTCAGACCGTCGTCGGTCAAAGCCAAGAATTCTTCTTCCAGCGCGTTGATCTTTTCAACCAGCGGGCGGGTCGCCTTGATTTTACGGTCGTTTGGGGTCCCAAAGACTTTTTTGGCGAGTGTTCCGATGCCCAGCATGCAATCTCCTGCCGAAGTTATGTTCCAAGGCGTCCATCTGCTTGCCGAGCCGCCGGACAGCCCCTAGATACAAGACTGAACGTGCGCCAAGGCCGCGCCCATAGGGCGATGTAAGGGCCGCACTAAACCGTGTCAATGTAGCAGCCCCTTGTGGCTGCCAAACCAAGGACAGATACATGCAAAAACCTCTCACTTTTCTGGCACCATTCGTGGTGGCAGCTTCGCTCGCCCTGCCCGCTGTTGCGCAGGACGACACTGCCGAAAACACGGATGCGCAGACAGACGTCACCGCTGAAACCGTGGTTGCCACGGTCAATGGCACCGACATCACGATTGGCAGCATGATCATTGCCCGCGCCACCCTGCCCGAACAATATCAACAGCTTCCCCCCGAAGTCCTGTTCAAAGGCATTCTGGATCAGCTTGTGCAGCAAACCGCCTTGTCGCAAGACTTTGACGGCGAAGTGCCAAAGCGGATCGAGATGGCGCTTGAAAACGAACGTCGCCAGCTGATCGCGGGCGAAGTGATCGAGAGAGCAATGGCCCAGGACGTCACCGAGGAAGAGCTGCAAGCCGCCTATGACGAAGCCTACGCCGATGCAGAACCGACCGAGGAATTCAGCGCGTCGCATATTCTGGTAGAAACAGAAGAAGAAGCCCAAGCTGTCAAGAAAGAGCTGGATGAAGGCGCGGATTTTGCCGAGCTGGCGAAAGAAAAGTCCACCGGTCCATCCGGTCCTGCGGGCGGTACTTTGGGTTGGTTCGGGCCCGGCATGATGGTGCCCGCGTTTGAAACCGCCGTTGCCGAGCTTGAAGTCGGCGCTGTGTCTGAACCCGTTGAAACCCAGTTCGGCTGGCACGTGATCAAACTGGACGACAAGCGCCAGAAAGAAGCGCCCAAGCTCGAAGACGTGAAGGACGAGCTGGAAACCCAGGTCCGTCAGGTCAAGGCACAGACCCTGATCGAAAAGACCACCGAAGCCGCAGATGTTGACCGCTCGGCGGCTGACACAATCGACCCTTCGGTTCTGACCAACCTCGGCCTGCTGGAGTAACAAATGGGCAAAATCACCGCTGTATCCCCGCTGGCACCCGATCACTTCCCTGATCTTCCTGTCATCGATGGTGTGCGTTTCGCCACCATCGCGGCGGGGGTACGGTATCAAGGCCGCACCGATGTGATGCTGGCCGAATTGGCGCCGGGCTCTACGGTGGCGGGGGCGTTTACACGCTCTGCCACCCGCGCCGCGCCGGTTCTGGACTGTCAGGCCAAGATCGGCGCGACATCAGACACCGGTGCCGCAATCCTGGTCAATTCGGGCAACGCCAATGCCTTCACCGGTAAGGGCGGCGTCACCGCGGTCGAAGCAATTACCGCTGCGGTTGCTGATGTCTGCAATATTCCCCAATCGCGTGTTTTCACCTCATCGACCGGTGTGATCGGCGAACCGCTGCCCCACGACCGTATTACGGCTGTTCTGGCGGACCTTAAGGGCGCGTTGTCCGATAAGGGCATTTCCGATGCGGCCAAGGCGATCATGACCACGGACACCTTCCCCAAAGGGGCTCGTGCCGAGGTCGAGATTGACGGTAAAACAGTCTCTATCGCGGGGATTGCGAAGGGATCGGGCATGATCGCGCCAGATATGGCGACGATGCTGGTCTATATCTTCACCGATGCGGTTGTCAGCCAACCGGCGCTGCAAAAAATGCTGTCGACCCATACCGATAGCACCTTTAACTGCATCACCGTGGATAGCGACACATCGACCTCCGACAGTTTGATCTTGGCCGCAACTGGCGCGTCGGGCGTGGATGCCAGCGAAAGCGATGCGTTCTCGGAAGCGCTGCACGGCGTCATGCTGAACCTCGCGCATCAGGTTGTGCAAGACGGCGAAGGGGCGACCAAATTCGTCGAGATCGCCGTGACCGGTGCCGCTACGGATGACGACGCCAAGATCCACGGCATGGCCATCGCGAATTCCCCCCTCATCAAGACCGCCATCGCGGGCGAGGACCCGAACTGGGGCCGCGTGGTGATGGCCGTCGGTAAATCAGGTGCCGCTGCTGATCGGGATCGTCTGTCGATCCGCTTTGGCGATATCGAGGTGGCCAAAGACGGCTGGCGCAGCCCCGACTACTCGGAAGAGGCAGCGGCGGCGCATATGAAGGGCCAGAACATCACCATCGCCGTCGATCTGGGCCTTGGCGACGGCAAAGCAACGGTTTGGACCTGCGACCTGACCCACGGCTATATCGAGATCAACGCGGACTATCGTTCGTGAAGGTTATCCTTGTCTCGGCGGTTGCCCTGATCGACGTGGACGGGCGCGTGCTTTTGGCACAGCGCCCGCCCGGCAAATCCATGGCCGGTTTGTGGGAGTTTCCGGGCGGCAAGGTCGAAGCCGGCGAAACCCCCGAAGCCGCGCTGATCCGCGAGCTGCAAGAGGAACTGGGCATCGACACATGGGCGTCCTGCCTTGCCCCGTTGACCTTTGCCAGCCATGCCTACGATGAGTTCCACCTGTTGATGCCGCTGTTTGCCTGCCGCAAATGGAACGGCACACCGCAGGCGCGTGAGGGGCAGACCCTGAAATGGGTCCGTGCCAATGCGTTGAAAGATTATCCGATGCCCCCTGCGGACATTCCCCTGATTCCGATCCTGCGCGACTGGCTTTAGGGCCAGCGCGACCTCGCTGCTGTTTCTTTACGCGCGTGAATACTGCTTCCTTGACTTTTTTGTTGCTAGACTTAGGCAAATTGTCGCTTATAAAGATGCAACTTCAGGTTCTTCTGGGAGGAAGCAATGCTTCGCACAATCACCATCGGTTCCACCGTATCCGTCCAGGGTATTTTCGTCCGCGACATGCCCGACGGCCGCGTATCGGTTAAGGTTGATGACGCGATCTATACCGGCAAGCCAATCCAGCGCCGGAACTGATCAGGCACACGCAAAACATCTGAACCATCCCCCTGCCCCAAGCGTTTGCTTAGGTCATCAAGGATGGATCAATCATGAAGCCTCAACGTGTTATCGTTATTCTGAACAAGGGTTCCGGCCGCCAAGACGGGACAGAGCGTAAGTCCCGGATTTCAGACAGGTTTCAACACCACAACATTCCCGTCAGCTTCGTTGAATTCTCGCCCAATGGCGCGGATTTGGGACAGGTGGCGCAATCGACTGCCGAGGCGAACCCCGACGCCACCATCGTCGCGTCAGGCGGCGACGGAACGATCAGCGGCGTCGCCTCGGGCTTGGCGCATGTGCCCAACCAGATGGGGATTATCCCCGCAGGCACCTTTAACTATTTCGCCCGTTCGCTGAACCTGCCCGAAACCGTTGACGAAGCCGTGGATGTCATCGCCAAGGGCGTTCTGCGCCCCACGGACATCGCCAAGATCAATGGCAACGCGTTTCTGAACAACGCCAGCATCGGGGCCTATGCCGCCATCCTGAAAACCCGCGAAGGCATCTATGACCGCTGGGGCCGCAGCCGTGTCGCGGCCTATTGGTCGGTGGTCAAAGCGCTGGCAACACTCCGCGCGCCGCTCAGGCTGACGGTGACGATTGATGGCAAATCCTTTAAACATAGGACACCGCTGGTCTTTGCGATCAGCAACGCCTTTCAGCTGAACCAAATGGGGCTGAGCGGCGAAGACTGTATCGCCAAGGGCGGCATGGTGCTGCTGGTTGCCCCCGATACCAACCGCTGGGGGTTGTTCAAACACGCCGCCGCGCTGGCCCTTGGGGTCGCGAAACGTGAAACCGACTATCAAATGCACTGCGGGAACGAGATCACGCTTGAGATGCCGCATAAATCACGCCCCGTTGCCCGCGACGGAGAGCTAAGCCGCATGAAAGGCCCGTTCAAACTGCACATGCAGCGCGAGGCCCTGCAGCTGATCGTTCCTGCCGAATTTAACGAGGCCGTCAGATGAGCACATTGGTGCATCTCTCAGATTTACACTTTGGCAAGGATCGCCCCGACCTGCTGGAACCGCTGCTCTCTTGTGTGAACGAACTGAACCCCGATATCGTCGCCATATCCGGCGATTTCACGCAGCGTGCGCGGCGGAGCCAGTTCGAGGAAGCGCATAATTTTATCCAGCGGATCAACGCGCCTGTCTTGGGTGTGCCGGGGAACCACGATGTCCTGCTTGACCGCCCGTTCCAGCGGTTTTTCATGCCATGGCGCAGGTATCGCAAATGGATCAACGCCGATCTGACGCCTCGGTATGAAGATGACGATATGGTCGTCATCGGCATCAACTCGGTCGATCGCTTTTCGTGGCAGACGGGGAAGCTGACGGCAGGGCGTATCGCACATGCCTGCAAAGCGATGGACGACACCGCCGCGCGCAAAGCCCGCGTGTTAGTGGTGCATCACCCGCTAGAGCATCCCAATCACACCAAGAAAAAGCCTATACCCGGTGCCGAGATCGCGCTGGAAAAGCTGCTGTCTTGCGGGGCGAACCTGATCCTGTCGGGGCACCTTCACACGTGGCACGCAGAGAATTTTACCGTCGAATCCGGCGGTACCACGGCGATCCAGTTGCATGCGGGGACCAGCCTATCGTCGCGCGTGCGCGGAGAGCCGAATGATTTCAACCTGGTGAAGATCTCGGACGATCAGGTCTGTGTCGACCGGCTGAGCTTTAACGAAGATAAACGGGTCTTTGAAACGACAGAAGCCCGGACATTTAACCGGGCTTCTGATCATCAGATTTCGGACGAAGTGTAACTTAATCCAGCGTGCGCACGACTTCTTCACGTGTGAAGATTTCGATAACGTCGCCCGGACGGATGTCTTCGTAGTTCTCGAACGCCATACCACATTCCTGGCCTGACGGTACTTCGGCAACTTCGTCCTTGAAGCGCTTGAGCGTTTTCAGCGTGCCTTCGTGGATCACGACATCGTCGCGCAGCAGACGCACACCAGCGGCGCGGCTTGCTTTGCCTTCGGTCACCAGACAGCCCGCAACCTTGCCAACGCCAGTCACTTTGAACACCTCTTTGATCGACGCATAGCCGATGAAGTGTTCGCGGATCTCGTTGCTCAGCAGGCCACTTGCGGCAGCTTTCACATCATCAACCATGTCATAGATGACAGAGTAATACCGGATCTCGACACCCTTCTGGTTGGCCGAGGCACGGGCCGAGGCGTTTGCACGCACGTTGAAACCGATGATCGGCGCGTTGGAGGCTTCGGCAAGACCAACATCGGTGTCGGTGATCGCACCCACGCCCGAGTGAAGGACGCGCACGCGGACTTCGTCGTTGCCGATTTTCTCCATCGCTTGAACGATCGCTTCGGCAGAACCCTGAACGTCTGCTTTAATCAACAAAGGCAGCTCGCTAATGGTTTCATTCACCTTGGCGTTCGCCATCAGCTGTTCCAGCGTCGTCGCAGCACCAGCCGCAGCGCGTTTGTCTTTGGCGGCTTTTTCACGGTATTCCGCAATCTCGCGCGCCTGCGCTTCGGTGTCGGTGACGTTCAGAACGTCGCCCGCACCCGGTGTCCCATTAAGGCCAAGTACCTCTACCGGCACGGATGGGCCTGCTTCTTTCACGCGCTCGCCCTGATCGTTGATCAGCGCACGGACCTTACCGTACTGCTCGCCCACAACAAAGATGTCGCCCTGACGCAGCGTACCGTTCTGAACAAGAACAGTCGCAACGGGGCCGCGGCCCACGTCAAGCTGCGCTTCGATCACGGCACCGACCGCGGCGCGGTTCGGGTTCGCTTTCAGTTCCAGCAGTTCCGCTTGCAGCGCGATGGCTTCCAGCAGTTCGTCCAGACCTTGACCCGTGGTTGCCGATACTTCGACGTCCTGTGTTTCACCGGACATCTTTTCAACGATGACCTCGTGCTGCAGCAGGTCCGTACGGACTTTGTCAGGGTTCGCTTCGTATTTGTCGATCTTGTTGATCGCCACGATCATCGGCACCTTGGCC
>ENA-ORDI01000741-ORDI01000741.1-marine-metagenome-genome-assembly--contig:-NODE-741-length-20605-cov-7.786000_pt1 | contig 20605 bp, 24 predicted proteins | sample MGYA00248628_ERZ508525 | MGnify/ENA primary metagenome ERZ508525 (study PRJEB26195, sample SAMN05422138) | marine metagenome | isolation source: East of Porto Seguro, South Atlantic Ocean | place... | reverse complement strand
GCCCATAGTCCAATTAAAATTGCTGAAGTTAGTAGTAGAAAAAATCCAACAAACTCTGCACCAATATTAAGCGCTACCAGTATTGAATATATTATTGCCGTGATAACACCGCTCCACTCGAGTAATTTATTTTTTGATGTATTCATATTCTTTAAATCCTACAACTTAATGTACGTTGAGTCAGCCCACGAGTTTCTGCATTAATGAATGCTGATTCCACTAGAAATTTTTGAAAAATTTTCAGAGGTCATTGATCCATGTTTCAAAATGTTTTGAGCGTGACCAGCTGTCTCGATCAAAGACTTTAGTAGAAAGCAGTGGGACCCCTTTTAAAATTATTGCACTCGAACTCTAGGAACGAAGTTAAGTTAGGAAAGCATGCTTAGAGACTTCTTTGGAGTCCTGAACCGGTGAAGCCGCCAGCCGTAAGCTGTCGGCTGAGCACAGCGGACTCAGTTGGTCACAGTTATTTGCTTGACGTGTCACACTTGAAATGATTCAATATTATTAAGTGAGTTTAGAAAGAGATAAGGGTTGAATGGGTAGCTCTAAAAAAACCAAAGATTCAGTCACTTTCGTGACCGAACCTTTAATTTTGTGACGCTGTTGAAGTACTACCTTCGTCACTGCCGCGGGAGCTGTTTAGTACTACTGCCCCCCGTTTTCTGCCCGATAAGCTTGAACCTCTCGGTCTTTCCTTATCTGGCCAGTTAAGAGTTGCCTCTTAAGTCAAAATCATTACATCACATTAAGAAAAATTTTTAAATCACTATCTAGTTGTTTTACTTAATTACAACTTGAAACTGTTAGTCATGTGGATAAATAATTATTGACTGTCTTACTTATCCATCCTCCTCCTAAAACTTTATCCCCAAATCTATTTTTTGAATAAAATACACAAGCTTGTCCAGGTGATATTCCTATTTCATTTTCCTCTAAATTAACCTCTGTCTTAGTTTTATCTAAATTTACTTTAGCTTTAATTAATTTCCCTGTTGATCTTACTTTAATAAATAAACCGTCACTGTGATTCTCAATGTCACTTAAAAAATTTATATCTTTTAAATAAATTTTTTTAATAGATAAAGCTTCTCTATTTCCTACAATAACTTTATTTTCTTTAGCTATAATGTTTACTACATACAAGGGCTCTTTATGAGAAATGCCAATGCCTTTTCTTTGACCAATTGTAAAATTAATTATCCCTTCGTGTTTTCCAATTACTTTACCTTTTGTGTCCAAAATATCTCCTTCTTTAAAAGATTCTGGTTTATATTTATTAATTACTGAAGCGTAATTCCCATTAGGTACAAAGCATATATCTTGGCTATCTGGTTTATCTGCAACATTTAAATTAAGTTCTGAAGCTATTTTGCGTGTTTCTTCTTTATTCAAAACCCCCAAGGGAAATCTTAAAAAATTAAGCTGCTCCTGAGTAGTTGTAAAAAGAAAATAACTTTGATCTCTTGTTAAATCAGCTGCTCTATACATCTCTGCATTTCCATTGTTTTGAATTCTATTAACATAATGTCCAGTAACTAAAGCATCTGCATTTAACTCCCGTGCATAAGCATATAGGTCTCTAAATTTTACAGTTTGATTACATTTCACACATGGTATAGGTGTTTCCCCAACAAGGTAGCTATCAACAAATGAATCAATAACATCTTTTTTAAATCTCTTTTGATAGTATAAAATTTTATGATCAATATTTAATTGCCGGGATACTCTTTTTGCATCTAAGATATCTTGACCTGCGCAACATTGCTTACTTTTTTTTGAAGATTTGGCATCATCATAAAGTTTAAGAGTAATACCAACTACATTATAACCTTCTTTTTTCATTAAACCGGCTACTGTAGATGAATCAACTCCTCCAGACATGGCTACAACCACTTTTGTATCTTTTGGATGCTTTAAAAAGCCCAAGGAATTTGTTTTTTTTGCTACATTATTCATAAAATAATGTATTTGTTTTATTACATAAAATGATATTTTTCCACAAATGTTTTTAAATTATGAGCCTGGAGATTTTGTAATTAACCCTAAAAATACAAGTTGGGGAACCGGCCAAATCCAATCGGTAATCAAAAACAAGGTAACGGTTAATTTTGAAAATGTTGGAAAGAAGGTTATAAATAGTGAAGAAATTATTTTAGAAAGAATTAATAAAATTGAATAATTTAAATTTAAAAAATATTACTAAAAATCTCATTGATACGTTCTTAAAGGCCGGAAAAATTGCTAAAGAAATTAGTCATCGAGGAGCAAAAATTACAATTAAAGCTGATAAATCACCCGTAACTGATGGCGATTTAGCTGTTGATAAACTTTTAAGAACTAAAATAAAAAGTCTTACTCCAAATATACCTATTGTTTCTGAAGAAACGGTTGATTTAAACATTAAAAATGAAGATAAAACTTTTTGGTTAATCGATCCAATAGATGGAACTAGAGATTATATAAGGAAAAGTGATGAATATACTTTAAATGCAGCTCTAATAATTGATTTAAAGCCTGCTCTTGGTATCGTTTATGCCCCAGCAAAAAATAGATTATTTTTTTCTTATGGTAAAGGTCTTGCTTTTGAAATTAATAATGGAAAAAAAGTAGATTTAAATTGTAAAAAAATAAATACCGATGAAATAATAGGGTTAGAACACTCAGGAACAACTCCAAATGAAATTATAGATATTTATAAAAAATATAAAGTTTCACAAATGCTTAAAATGTCTAGCTCTTTAAAGTTTTGTATTTTGGCAGCAGGCGAAGCCGATATTTATGCTGCAAAAGCTAGAGCTTGGGAATGGGATATAGCTGCTGGACATGCAATTTTAGAACATGCTGGAGGATACATAACTACACATGATGAAAAAAAATTCCTGTATGGAAAGGAAAATTACAAAAATCTACCAATAATAGCGAAAAGAGCTTTGAGTTTAGAAAAATAATTACAACTTTAAGTTGTGTATAATTAGTTAATTTGCATCTTTTTTTTTATTTATAAAAACTATAAGCTTATAAATAAAAGGGAGTCGATGATTAAAAGATTGTTTGTAATAGCAGTGCTTGGTGTGGCGGTCTCTGGGTGTTTTATGGCACCTCTAGCCTTAATAGGACCTTTCTCATCAGGTTTCAGTACAGCGTCAATAATACAGTCAGGTGTTACTACTGGAGCTAATTATGTGGTGAAAAAAAGTACTGGAAAAACAATAGCAGAACACGTTACGCAATCGCTTAAAGCAGGCGTCATAAGTCAATCTTATGCACCCAAAGATGGACTTGGCAAAATATTGGAACAAACTTACGAGCCTAAAAATAAACTTAGTGAAAGATGTAGAAAGTATGATTTTTATTGCAAAAGAAAGCTCAATGATAATCCTGCTCTTGCAAAATCATTGTTACCCAAAATAAAAATCAATACAGGTTGCAAGAAGCGTGACTATTATTGCAAAAGGATGAGCCGAAAAGAATGGTTCCAATATATTAACCAGAATAAAAGTCTACTAGGCAGTTCATAACATAAGAGTTAGACTATTTCATATTAAGAATGTTAAAAACAACACTTACCATAGTGATATTGGTTACTATATTTGGTGTATTATTTTTCCTCTATGTAAAAAAATCACTAAAAAAAAGATTAGATTATTATTTATCTAAAAATAATAAAAAATAGTTACAATTTAGAGCATCGTACAGAATTTTTTAAATTCTTTTATGGGTATTTCTAAAACTTTTTTCGATATTTCGTAGCTAAAACCAGATCTTGCCAGAATTGAAATATCTTTTTTATAAAATAATGGTCTATTACTTTCTTCTCTACAGGGTCCTATTCTCCTTCTTTTACATATTTTTATTGCAGAAAAAAAATCAGGATCCGACTCATTTTCTTTAATCTTAGAAATGCTAGCCTTAATATACTTTTCATCAATTCCCCTTTTAATTAAATTATATCTAATTTTATTTAACGAATAACCTCTTCTCAAGAATGCTTTGGATTTCGCATCTGAATAATACTCATCACTTAAAAATTTTTGATCGACTAGTGAGAAAATTACAGTATCTATTAAATTGAAAATTTCCTTTTTGCTAGATATTTTTTGTTTTTTTTTAATAAGTTTTTTGAATAAATATGTCCTTAATTGTTGTTTTGATGAACTGTATTTTTCTAAATACAAATAGGCAAAATTTCTTATATCATCAATTGTTGTTTCCAGATCTTTCTTATTTTTTATAGGATTCATGTTTTTTATATACTATATTGCTTATTAAAAATTATATGCTAATCCAATTTCAAGCGTATTTAACATTTGAAAATATATATGTGTGGACAAGCTTTGGTATTTTACCATTTTGGATTATGTTGATTATTATTCCAAATTCTAAAGTTACTCAATTTTTTGTCAATTCAATAATCTTGCCTCTTATTTTGTCTACAGCCTATGTTTACGTAATTTATCAAACTATTTTGTTGGACGAACCAATATTTGATGTTTTTAGATTATATTTAGGCTTAGATAGCCTATATGCGGTATTTGCCACTGAAAGTTTTTTACTTATTTTTTGGTTACATTTTGTAGCTTTAAATCTTTTTTTAGGATCGTGGATATCTAGAGATGGAATTAAATACAATATGAGGCGTAGTCTAATATTCGCTCCGCTAATCTTGGTATATTTTACAGGACCATTAGGCTTTGTTCTGTACTGGATAATAAGAGTCTTTTATGCAAAAAGAATAAGTCTTCATGATTAAATCACTTGAATAAGAACCTATGAAAGAACAAAAAACCCAAGTAAAAACAAGTTTTTTTAAGAAAATATTTATAAAAATTTGCAGAATTTTTGGCTACGAAATAATAGACCAAAGTAATTTTTACGTCCCTACTCAAGAAAAGAATCTTAGTGAAAATCTTAATATTCCAGGAAAAAAATCAATTACTCTGCCATTAGGTGAAATAAAAATTTCACGTAAAGTTAACGCTTTAACAATAATTTTTAGATCTTGTACAAATATTAATATGTTGACTCAAAATAAAAAAAGATTATTTGATCAAAATAAATCTGAATATACTTTTAGATCTTTAAATTCCATAATTGCATCTTTAAATCAAGCTAAAATAACTTTTCCTAAAATAGAATTTGATATAGTTATAATTGATTATAATTCAAAAAAAGAAGATCTCGAACAAATTAAAAAGCAATTGGAAAAATCAAATTTTAAAAATTCTATCATTTCTTTAGATATTAACGAATTTATCAACAATATCAAAAAAGTTAACGCTAAAAATGAAAACGTGACAGAAAATCAAATGTCAAATATGTCAAATATTCACAAATCTTTACTAGTGGGAAAAAACCAAAGCAATGATTTAATTTATTTTGTTGAGGATGATTATCTTCATAAACAGGACTCGATTAATGAAATGATTTTTACTTACGAGCGCATATCATCACAAATAAATCGAGAATTAATTCTTTGTCCTGCTGACTATCCTTATCTATACACAAAAATTGATCCTACCAATATTTTTTTGGGCGCAAATAAACACTGGAGAAAAATTGATGAAACTTTATGTACATTTTTAACAAGCAAAGTTCTTCTCGAAAAATACTGGGAAAAATTTATATCAATGTGTCAATTTGAGCACTATCCATTCGAGCAGCCGCTTCATGATATATATAAGACTGAATATTGCTTATCACCAATTCCCTCTTTGGCTCTTCATTGCACAAATGTTAACTCAATTTTCGGACTTTCACCCAACATGGATTGGAAAAAGACCTGGGATGAGAATGGTGACTACTAATATAGCCTAATTAAAAAACAGCCTTTATAGATACAAAGGCTGTTTTTTAAATCTTATTTATTAAACATTTCTTTAAGTGCTTTCGCCGGCAAGAACTTAACTTTTTGAGAAGCAGCAATTTGTATTTGCTCACCCGTTCTTGGGTTTCGTCCTACTCTAGCTTTTCTTTTAGCCACTTTATATGTACCAAAACCAGCAATTTTGACCTGTTCATCGCTTTTTAAGCAACTTAAAATAATCTCAGTAATTCCATCAAATTGACGCTCGGCATCAGCTTTACTGAGATTCATTGTAGATGATATCTTTGCAACTAGTTGTTTTTTGTTCATTTCAGCCTCTTTTTGTGCTTTTTTTTAACTCTTCTCACAAATGCTAGGAAAATCAACACTTTTTTTAGTATTTTTGAAAGATATCAACACAATATATAGATTATAGGCTGAAAAATATTGATTTTATTGATCTTTTTAACAATTCAAAATTTAATAGATACTTTATATTAAAATAAACCTAAGTCCTTCAAATCATTAAAAGTCACAAAAAACATCAAGGAAAACAATAAAAATAAGCCGATTCGAAAAAAACCTTCTTGGGTTTTTTGGCTTAAAGGTCTACCTAAAATTTTCTCAATTAAATAAAACATTAAATGACCTCCATCGAGCATTGGAATTGGAAACAAGTTTATTAAACCCAAGCTTATTGAAATATAAGCCATTATGCTAAGAAAAGGGATTATACCATGCTCTGCTACTTGACCGGTAATTTTTGCTATTCTTATTGGTCCACCCAATTGAGAAGAATCAGCAGATCCTGTAATCATTTTTCCTAAGTAATTTAATGAAGTAACAGTGACAAACCAAACTTCTTTAACTGAATAATAAATAGCTTTACTAGGTCCCAGTGGTTGTTTTTTAAACTCATTGTTTAAGAGGGACAACTTTATTCCAATCATTCTTTTTTTAACTGAATTTCCTAATGAGTCTTTAGCATCTACCAAGTCAGGCCTAACTAATAGAGAAACCTCCTGGTCGTTTCTGAGAACTATAAATTCAATTGTTTCTGCAGTAGAAATATTAATAAAAGTAGAAACTTCTAAAATACTTTCAACTTTTTTATTATCTATATATATGATCTTGTCATTTTTTTTCATTCCCGCAACAAAAGCTGGGCTATCTTTTTGAACTTCATCTATTATTGCCGGTGTCATATCCTTACCAACGAACATATTAATTATTGTAAAAATTAATATGGCTAAGGCAAAATTAGCTAATGGACCCGCTGCAACAATTATAGATCTTTGATATAAAGGTTTTAATATAAATAATTTTTGCCTATCCTCTTCTTTGTATTGATTAATTGTCTCCTGCTGCTCCGATTGACTAAAAACGTTTCGATCACCAAAAAATTTCACATACCCGCCTAAAGGAATCCAGCAAATTTTCCAACGAGTTCCTGATTTATCATTCCATCCAAAAATTTCTTTTCCAAAACCTATGGAAAAATCTGTAATCCCTACTCCATACTTTTTAGCAAAATAATAATGGCCATATTCGTGAATAAATACAACAATGGTAATTAAGATCAGAAATGGTATTAGATAATTCATTAACTCCAAGGTCCTTTTATAACTTTAGTTTTTCTTTTTGTTTTTTTGTTAAAGAACAATATCAAAATCAGTCCTGAAACAAAACCACCAATATGAGCTGCATAAGCAACTCCTCCTCCCTGTGAGGACACCGTGTATGAATTAATAAACTGTAAAACAAACCAATAACCTAAAACATATAAGGCTCTTATTTTAATAATAATAATAAAGAAAAATGGAATTAAAACAAGAATTCTAGCTTTGGGATGGTTAATTATGTATGCACCTAATACTCCGCTTATTGCGCCACTAGCCCCAATCACCGGTATTTGAGAATGAGTATCCATTAACACATGTGCCATTGCAGCGCCTATTCCACAAAGAATATAAAAAATAATAAAATTTCTTGACCCTAAATTATCTTCAATGTTGTCCGCAAAAACCCATATAAAAAGCATATTCATAATTAAATGCATCCATCCACCATGCATAAACATAGAAGAAAAAATCGTCATGTAAGCTGGTACTGCATAAAGATCCATGGGTAACTGGTCGTGTCCCATTAAAACTGAGGGAATTAATCCATAAGAAAGGATAAGAGTTCTATAAGACTGAGATCCAAGCTGCATTAAAAAAACTACAACACATAAACCAATTAAAAAATAAGTTACTATCGGTCGACTTGAAGTCGGGTTATCATCTTTTAAAGGAATCATAGCTCATTATAATAATTGCTGGCCCAACTGTTGCTAGTAAAAAAGACCAGAATAATAAAGAACTTGATACAATCTGAGGAAATAAATCAAATGGCAACAATGTCCCTACTAAAATACTCTTGGAAAAATCAGGGCTAGGAAAAAGTAACAAACCTAAAAACAAACCTAATGATATAGATAGCATTGCATTCTTTTCTTTAAAATTTTTCTTATAAAAACCATAAAAAACGGTAAATACAGCTGCACAACATAAAAGGTCAGCCAGTAAAAACAGATACAAAATACTAAACCCTTTTGAAGCAATAATGAGAGAAATGATTGATAGAATAATAATAAAAATTTTTGATAATTTTAAAAAATTATTTTTAATAGGATTTTGATAGATTTTTTTTCCATCTACAACAACTATGCTTGAAATTGCATTAACTAGAGTATCAATAGTGCTAACGGTTAATGATACAGCCATAATAATAATCATTACAGACAAAAACTCAGTTTTATCTTTTAATAAAATAGAGAAGAAAGCTAAATCAGGATTTACTTTATCGTCCAGTGAAACGGCAATTATTCCACTTATTCCCATAAAAAACACAATTGGAATTATAATTATAAATGATAAACAAAGGCTTTTTTTTAACACAGCATTATTCTTTGCTGCAAAAACTCTTTGCCAATTTCCTTGATGAAAAAGATTTGTAGCAGCAACAGCTATAAAAAAAGTTAAACCTGCTGTGTAGTTTGGAATATATTTGTAGCTTAATAAGTGTTGTGAATTAATTTGAATTATTTCATAAGAAAGGTAATCAGAATTTAGAGAAAATAAGTAATAGACACAGACAAATAATAAAATTATAACAATAAAAAATTGTAAGTTGTCAGTTAAAATAGACGCTTTTAAACCACCGTATAAAGTATAGATCAATGTTGTGACAATAACTAATGTTGCAGTTAACCATAATGGTGTGCCTGAAATGTAATTTACTAACATTGAAACTGCCGTGACCTCTGCGCATAGGAAAATAAACATATAAAAAATAGTTAATATCAAAATTAATTTAAATAAATTTTTTCCAAACTTGTGGTAAATAAATTCAGTAAGGGTATTGCCTTTAGGAAAAACTCTTCTTATCTTTTTTCCTAAAAAAATAAGTGCTATCATTGGAAAAGCAGTTCCAAGAGAATAACCAATTACAGAACCTATCCCTCCCCAAGTGGCTGCTGACGCTGGACCAAATAATATCCAAGCTCCTAATGCAGATGCAACAAAACTAGTAGTTAACGATAATGTTCCAACATTCCTACCTGCTGTAAGATAATTTACTAAACCTTGATGTTTTCTTGAATATGAAATTCCAATTATTGCAAATAATAAACTAACAGCAATAATTAATAGCAAAGCTAAATTTTGACTTAAAAAATATACTTGGTTTTGCATTTCATTCCCTCACTGAATTACCAGTCAGGTTCTTTGGGTTTAATCTCAGTCTATAAAGACACCCCTTAGAACTAAATTATGATAACAATATATTTGATGTAATTGAAGCTAATTCTTCTATTCCTTCATGAAGTTCATGCATTCCTTCATAAGCAAAATAAATAGCTAGCGCGAAAAGTAAAATGCTTGATGCTCTAAAAAACATCCCTACAGGAATAATTTTAGTTATTTTATTTAATCCAAAATAAACTCCAATAAGAGCTAAGGTTCCGACTGTTGCTCCAACAAAAACTGGAATAGTGTTGTAAATTCCAGAACCTATTAAGGCAGCATAAAATAATACTATTTCAAAACCTTCCCTTAAGATCGCTAAAAAAACTGTGAAGGACAATATGAAAGAATTCCCCGCTGCTATTGCTTTATCAACTTTACCTTCAACATGTTGTTTTGCATGGTGACAGAAGAAAGCGACGTAAGTTAACATTCCTGCAGCAACTAACATCACCGCACCCTCAAAAAGTTCTTCGTGCGCATGAGTTATGCCGGCTATTTTTTTAAAGCCTAAAGCTACAAACATAGATGCAACAATACCTGCTGCAATACCCCAAAATACTGCTGGACGTTTATTTCTAGCTCTAACTTTATCCAAGTACATAAAAACTAGAACAGCAATAAGCATTGCTTCAAATCCTTCTCTAAGAAGAATAAAAAATGAACTTAAGAAAGGTGTTAAAGAATTTTCCATAATTGAATTTATTTCTACTAATTCTAATTAAAGTTGTCAATGAGAATGATTATCAATCGCAATATGTCGCATATAATACAACCAAAAAGTGTATAGTGACTTAGGATATCTATGTATATGTTTAGTTGTAGGAGACTTATATGTCAGAGAACAAAACATCAATACTTTTATCTGATGTTTCTGTCGAAGGAAATTTGGTAGAAAAAGATAAAATTATATTAGACGCAAAGATCAGTGGAGACATAAAAGCTGATGAAGTTATAACTCATTCAAGATCAAATATTATAGGGAATATTAAATCAAAAATTGCTTCATTGGGTGGAAAACTTCAAGGAAATGTAAACTCTGATCAAATAACTATAAAAAAAACAGCAGACATTGATGGTGAGCTAAATCAAAAAACCTTGTCTATTCATGAAGGTGCGCGCTTAAAGATTAAAACCGAAACTTATAAATAATCGTTAAAACTCCCACTTACTTATTTTACTATATAAAAAATTTCTAAATGCTACTACTCTAGCTACATTTTTAAGGGATTGTGGATAGACGAAATGTGCTTCGGTTTTAGGTCCTTCAATTTTAGGCAAAACTCGAACAATATTAGGCACAGATACCGTCATGTAATCTGGAAGTGCAGCTAAGCCCACTCCGCTTTGTACCGCAAGCAGTAAACCATAAACGCTGTTTACTTTCATAATTGATTTTCTTTTTTTAGCATTCTTAACGCCAAGTTTTAATGCCCAATCAGGATTAAAAACTGGGGAGGGCGCTCCTTTCCCATAAGAAATAAATTTATGTTTGTTTAAATCAGATAAATTTTTTGGATGTCCATGTAGTTCTAAATACTTTGTTGAGCCGTAAATATGATAATTAATATCAATTAATTTTTTTTGTATATAATTTAACTGTTTAGGACGTCTCATCCAAATTCCAATATCAGCCTGGCGAGTACTTAAATCAAGTTCCTTATCATCAAAAATCAACTCGATTTCTATTTCTGGATTAAGTTTCATAAATTCTTGAATTCTAGGTGTTAGCCATGTTGTGCCAAAGCTAACAACTGTTGTCACAGTTAATTTTCCGCTTGGTTTATTTTTTTTGTCCAATAAAGTAGATTCAGTCTCTTTTAGTTTAGAAATAATTTCATGGGCAGTTTTAAATAGGTATTCACCATTTTCAGTTAATGACAAACCTCTCGCATGTCGTTCAAATAATTGGGTTTTCAACTCTCGCTCTAAAGATTGAATCTGCCTACTGATTGCTGATTGGCTTAGATTTAATACGTAAGTAGCCCTTGTGAAATTTCCAGACTCAGCAACGGCATGAAATATTTTAAGTTTGTCCCAATGCATATTTTATTTATTCAAATCCACCAAAACTCTTCCGGCAATTTCCCCTTTTAAAATTTTGGGGAAGATATTTAACAATTCCTCTAGATTAACCGTTTTTGTATATTTTTCTAAAAGTTTAAAATTAATAAGGTTAGCTACTTGGGACCAGATAAATTCTCTTCTTTTCTTACTTATCATTACTGAATCTATTCCCCAAAGTTTTACACCTCTAATTATAAAAGGCATTACGGTCGTATGAAGTTTATAATCGGCTGCTAATCCGCACGCAGCAACAATTCCATTAGGTTTGGTGTGTGAAATAGCTTTAGCTAAAATTTTACCTCCAACAGTGTCTACCACTCCATCCCATAATCCTTTATCTAAAGGCCGACTTTCAACTTCTAGTTCTTTTCTATCGATTACTGTTGATGCTCCTAATTTTTTTAAAAAATCTGCTTTATCTTTTTTTCCGGTCACTGCTGTAACTTTGTAACCCATTTTTGATAAAACCATAACTGACATACATCCAACACCACCAGTGGCACCGGTAACTAAAACATCATTTACTTTTTCACCCAACAGTAATTCTTCCCTAGCTTTTATTGCAAAAGCACAAAGCAAAGAGGTGAATCCAGCCGTTCCAAGAATCATTGCATTTTTATTTGAAATTGATTTAGGTTTTTTTACCAATAATTCACTTTTTACTTTTACAAATTGAGAATATCCGCCTGGATATATTTCACCTACTTTACAACCTGTTAAAACAACATCATCACCAGATTTAAAATCTAGACTATCACTCTCAATAACTTTTCCTGAAAAATCAACACCTGGTATATGAGGGTACTCTTTAACAAGTTTGCCGCCATTTTTTAAAATCAAGGCATCTTTATAATTCAAACCTGAATAATCAACTTTTACTAAAACATTTCCAACTTTAAAAAAACTTTTATCTAAAATTTTTATTTCTCTGGAAAATTTTTCACCAGATTGATTCAGTACTATTGCTTTAAACTTATTGCTCATTTTGAAAACTTAAGATCTATAACTATTAAATATTAATTTTTGTTAATATATCTCAAGTATCGATTTTGAAAACTCAAATCCTCTTTGAACGCTCCAAGGAAGTAATTAGTCACAGTTGTTGTTTTTTCTTTTTTAATACCTCTACTTGTCATACATTGGTGCATAGCGTCTATGGTTACCGCAACACCTCTTGGTTGTAAGACGTGCATTATTGTTTTTGCAATTTGCATTGTTAAGCGTTCTTGTGTTTGTAACCTTTTAGAAAAAGCCTCAACAACTCGTGCTAATTTACTTAAACCCACTACTTTCTTTGAAGGAATATAAGCAATATGGGCAACACCTATAATTGGAGCCATATGATGTTCACAATGACTTCGAATACTAATGTCTTTTTCGATGATCATGTCATCATAATCTTCTATTTCTGTGAAAGTTTTTGTTAAATGCTTTGCTGGATCCTCTTTGTATCCTTGAAAATATTCTTTATAAGCTCTTACCACCCTTTTAGGTGTAGATTTTAAGCCTTCACGTTCCGGATCTTCCCCTATCCACCGAATTAATATTTCAATTGCTTCCTCAGCCTCTTGGTCTGAAATATTCTGATTCTTTTCTTGTAATTTATCTGTGCCTTTAACTAATTTCATATCAATAATATCGTTATTATTTTAAATATCTATATAATGCAATTTATGTTTAAAAAAAGAGATAATATTAAAGAAGTCGAGGAAGGCAAGTATTTATCACCAAAATTTGATGAAAATGGCCTGATTCCAGTTATTACCACAGATTTCCAAACTGGAGACATATTGATGCATGGATATATGAATGATGAAGCATTAAAAAAAACAATCGAAACTAAAGAAGTTCATTATTGGAGTCGTTCTAGAAAAAAAATTTGGCGCAAAGGTCAGGTAAGTGGCTTTGTACAAATAGTAAAGGAAATTAGAATAGATGATGACCAAGACTCGGTTTGGTTGTCTGTTGATATTGGAAATGGAGCTAGTTGTCATGTCGGTTATCGCTCTTGCTTTTATCGATCAATACCTTTGGGTAAAATTAAAAATGAAGAAGAATTGGAGATGGAATTTAAAGAAAAGAAAAAAATTTTTGATCCTAAAAAAGTTTATAAAGATGAACCAAATCCAACAAAATTATAATGGCTGACGAAGTATTTCAAAAAAATGTCTTGGGTGAAAAACTTGAAGACTGTTCTGTTGATCCTGTAACCGGCTGGCTTAGGGACGGCTGTTGCAATACGAATGAGACTGATCATGGTGTTCATACGGTTTGTGCTAGGGTAACCACAAAATTTTTGGAATGGGCAAAAATAGCCGGTAATGATTTGATAACGCCACATCCTGAATTTGATTTTCCTGGACTAAAGGAGGGCGACAGTTGGTGTGTTTGCGCTGGCACCTATGCTCAATCCATAGTTGAAGGAACTGCCTGTAAAGTTTACGTGAAAAAAACAAATCAAAGAACACTTGAAATAATACCTTTGGTAAAACTCAAGAAATACGCAATTGATCTTTCATAATTTTATTTTTATTACATATTTCCATATTTTGGACCGCCGCCTCCCTCTGGAACAACCCAAATAATATTTTGCGATGGTTCTTTGATATCGCAAGTTTTGCAATGTATACAATTTTGTGAATTAATAACAAACTTCGGACTCTTTTCATCTTTATCTCTTAAAACTTCATAGACCCCAACTGGACAATATCTCTGTGCGGGTTCATCGTATTTTTTTAAGGTATAATTGATGGGTAAAGATGCATCTTTTAATTGAAGATGTACAGGTTGATTTTCTGTATGGTTGGTTCCGGTCAAATAAACTGAGCTTGTTTTATCAAAACTAATTTTTCCATCTGGTTTTGGATACTCAATTTTTGGCATTTTACTTGCTGGTTTTAGAGTTTCGTGGTCTGCATGTTTATGTTTTAATGTAAATGGTAATATGCCTCTAAACAGAATTTGATCTAATCCAGTAAAAAGAATTCCCACAATTAAACCCCAACTAAAACTTGGCTTAACATTCCTTGCCTTATGCAGCTCTTTATACGCCCAACTACTTCTAAATTTACTTTCGTAAATAGATAAGTCGGTTTTATTTTTAATATTTTCAATTATTGTTTCAGCTGCAATAATTCCACTTTTCATGGCAGTGTGAGATCCTTTTATTTTTGGCATATTAAGCGTACCTGCATCACAGCCTATTAATAATGCGCCTGGCATATGCATTTTCGGTAAACTTTGAATACCTCCCTCAATTAAAGCTCTGGCACCGAAGGCAATTCTTTTTCCACCCTCTAACATTTTTTTTATAGCTTTATGTGTTTTAAATCTTTGAAATTCATCAAACGGAGATAAGTGTGGGTTTTGATAATCAAGACCAATTACATAACCAATATAAATTTGCTTTTTTTCTGCATGATATACAAAGCTCCCACCGTATGTTTTATTATCTAATGGCCATCCAGCAGTATGCATAACTAAACCTTCTTGGTGCTGTTTATCACTTACCTCCCATATTTCTTTAAAACCAATGCCGTATTGTTGAGGGCTTTTTCCTTTATCTAGATTATATTTATTGATTAATCGCTTACCTAAATGACCTCTGCAACCTTCCGCAAAAACAGTAACCTTTCCATGTAATTCCATTCCTTGTTCGTATCCATCTTTTTTGTTTCCATCTTTATCTAATCCCATATCTAAAGTTGCTACTCCCTTAACAGACCCATCGTCTTTGTACAAAATTTCACTTGCAGGAAAGCCTGGAAATATTTCAACACCAAGTTTTTCTGCTTTTTCGGCTAACCACCGACATAGACTTGCAAGACTAATAATGTAATTTTTGTGGTTTTTTTGAACTGATGGCAAAAGCCATGTTGGCCAGCTCATAGATTCATTTTTACCCAAAAATAAAAATTTTTCTTTTGAAACTTTTGTTTTTATAGGAGCTCCTTCTTCCTTCCATTTAGGTAGTAATTCATCTAGAGCCTTGGTTTCAAAAACATTTCCACTTAAAATATGAGCTCCAACTTCAGCTCCTTTCTCTAAGATGCAGACATTTAAATTAGGGTCTAATTGTTTGAGTTTGATAGCAGTGGACAAACCCGATGGTCCAGCACCTACAATAACAACATCATATTCCATTGCTTCTCTAGGCATGTGAATGACTATATCAAACTTTTTATTTTTGGATAGTATTGAGTTTATTTAGCTCTTCTAAAAACTGCGGCAAAGCATCAAATAAATCCGCTTCTAAGCCATAGTCGGCAATACTGAAAATTGGAGCTTCTCCATCTTTGTTTATTGCAACAATAATTTTACTTTCTTTCATCCCAGCTAGATGTTGTATTGCTCCAGAAATACCTACTGCTATATATAAATCGGGAACAACTACTTTTCCAGTTTGTCCAACTTGATGATCATTACTTATATAACCGGCATCAACTGCGGCGCGTGAAGCTCCTATCGCCGCATTTAATTTGTCAGCAATAGCATTTATTAGTTTAAAATTATCTCCACTTTGCATACCTCTACCTCCAGAAATAACAACTCGTGCTGTTCCAAGTTCGGGTCTTTCAGATTTAGCTTCTTCTCTTTTAATAAATTTTGAAATATTTGGTATATCAACTACGTCAATTTTTTCAATTGATGCAGACCCCCCTGACGTAGGTGCTGGATCAAATGATGTGGGTCTTATTGTAATACACTTTTTTTTATCACTGCTTTTAACCGTAGCAAAAGCATTTCCAGCGTAAATTGGTCGAACAAAAGTATCGGGACTATTAATTGTCATAATATCGCTCACTTGAGAAATATCCAATAAAGCCGCCACCCGTGGCATAAAATTTTTTCCAAACGTATTCGCTGAAGCAATTATATGAGTATAACCTTCTGCTAGTTTGACAATTAATGGTGTTATGTTTTCAGCCAAATAGTTTTCGTAATTTGGAGATTCTGAATATAAAACTTTCTTAACAAGAGGAACAGCAGCCACTTCTTTAGCAACATTTTCACTCTTATTTCCAGCAACTAGAACATGAATATCCGCATTAATTTTTGAAGCGGCATAAATTACATTAAGTGTAAAAACTTTTAAACTCGAATTGTCATGTTCTGCAATTAATAAAATTGACATTATATTACTTTGGCTTCATTTTTAAGTTTGCTAACTAACTCTGCTACGGTTTTCACCTTTATGCCACCCTTTCTTTTTGGCGGTTCTTCCACCTTCAATTGCTGAATTCGATTGGTAACATTAACTCCAAGGTCTTTAACAAATATTTGTTCTATTGGCTTTTTCTTCGCTTTCATTATGTTGGGTAAAGAGGCGTAGCGTGGTTCATTTAATCTCAAATCACAGGTAACAATTGCAGGTAAATTAATCTCTATAGTTTCTAAACCTTCATCGACCTCTCTGATCACCTGTACAATTTTATCTTTTAATTGTATTTTTGAAACAAAAGTACCCTGAGACCAACCTAATAATGCAGCCAACATTTGACCTGTTTGATTACAATCGTCATCTATCGCCTGTTTGCCCATGAAAACAAGATCGGGTTTTTCTTTTTCAACAATTTTTTTTAGAATCTTAGCTACACCAAGAGGTTCAACATAACTGTCAGTTTTTACATGAATACCCCTGTCAACTCCGACAGCCAAAGCTTTACGAACTGTTTCTTGCGCTTTTTCCTCTCCTATTGTGACTGCAATAACTTCTTTTGCTTTTCCTGATTCTTTGAGCTTAACTGCTTCCTCAACTGCATTGTCGTCTGGTGGGTTTGTTGACATTTTGACATTATCGGTATGAACACCTGTTCCGTCTTCTTTCACTCTGATTTGAACGTTGTAATCAATAACCCTTTTAACGGCGACTAGAATTTTCATTTAAGCTCTTAGTAATTTATTTTCGGGATCGTAAGGTGAATCTTCAATAATTGAAACTTTATGCATTTTTCCTAATATATCAATTTCTAATTTTTGTCCAACTTTTGCAAGTTTCGGCTTAACCATACCAAGAGCTATAGATTTATTTAATCGAAAACCAAAATCTCCTCCTGTTGCTCTACCCACGACCGAACCATTATTATAGATAGGGTTATTTCCTAAAACATCTGCGTCACTTACTCCGTGAACTTCCATAGTAACCAATTTATTTGAAAAACCTTTTTCTCTCCATTGATTCAATGCCGTAAGACCAATAAAATCCCCTTTATTAGGGTGAATAAACCTGTCCAATCCAGATTCATAAGGTGAATATTCTATTGAAAGTTCTGTTCCAACAAGCTTATAAGATTTTTCAACTCTCAAACTATTCATGGCTCTAATTCCGTAAGGTTTTAAATTTAAATTTTTACCAGTTTCCATTAATTTATCAAATATATGATTTTGGTATTCAATGGGATGATGCAACTCCCATCCCAATTCTCCAACAAAGTTTACTCTCATAGCGTTACAAGGAGCTAGGCCAATATCAATATTTTGTGCGCTTAACCATTTAAATTTATCATTAGAGAAATCCGTTTTTGAAATTTTTTGCATTAATGTTCTAGCTTTTGGTCCAGATACTACTAAAACACCAATATTATTTGTTAAATTTTCAAATTGAACAGACCCATCTTTTGGCATCCATTTATGAATCCAATCGTGATCAAGTCTTTGGAGCGCGCCAGCCGATACCAAGTAAAAACTATCTTCAGATTCTCTCATGATAGTAAATTCAGAATGAACTCCACCTTTTGTATTCAAAGCGTGACAAAGATTAATTCTGCCTATTTTTTTAGGAAGTTTATTTGCTACTAATTTATTTAAAAATTCTTCTGCCTTGGGACCTTTAATTCTACATTTTGCGAATGCCGTCATGTCTAACAGACCAACATTTTCACAAACATTCTTGCATTCTTTTTCCATACATTTAAACCATTTAGATCTTCTAAATGACCAATCATCCTCTTGTTTAGCGCCATCAGTTGCAAAAAAATTTGCTCTTTCCCATCCAAATTTTTGACCAAATACAGCTCCAAGTTTTTTCAAACGATCGTAACATGGCGCTTGCCTTAAAGGTCTACCAGCCGGTCTTTCTTCATCAGGATAATGAATTACAAATACGTTTTCATATGCTTCTTCATTTTTTTTCAATAAATAAGATTTTGTTGCATAAGAGCCGTATCTTCTTGGCTCAACACCCAACATATCTACTGTAGGTTCACCATCGATAATCCATTCCGCAAGTTGCCATCCGGCTCCTCCTGCTGCAGTAATTCCAAAACTATGCCCCTCGTTAATCCAAAAATTTTTTAATCCCCATGCAGGTCCAACTATAGGATTTCCGTCAGGCGTATAACAAATAGCTCCGTTATAAACTTTTTTAACTCCTACTTCTCCGAAGGCTGGTACTCTTTTAATTGCTGACTCGATATGTGGACCTATTCGATCTAAATCTTCTTGAAATAATTCATATTCGCTATCTTTTGAAGGACCATCTACATAACAACATGGAGCCCCACGTTCATAAGGTCCCAAAATTAATCCACCCGCTTCTTCTCTCATATACCATGAATAATCACTATCCCTAAGGACTCCCATTTCCGGTTTACCTTCTTTTTTTCTTTTTTGAATTTCTGGGTGAGGTTCCGTAACAATGTATTGGTGTTGAACTGGAATAACTGGAATTTCTAATCCTACCATTTTGCCAGTTTGTCTAGCAAAATTTCCACTACATGAAACAACGTGTTCACATGTAATGTCTCCCTTATCTGTAATTACCACCCATCCATCTTTGTTTTGTTTTATTGAAGTGACAACTGTATTTCGATAAATTTCGGCACCACGACTTCTTGCGCCAGTGGCAAGCGCCTGAGTAACATCAGCAGGTTGGATATAACCATCTTCTGGATGTTGTATAGCTCCAACCAATCCTTCTATGTTACATAATGGCCAAATTTCTTTTACATGCTCAGGTTTTAAAAATTTAACATTAACCCCAATGGTTTTTGCTACCCCAGCATACTGATGATATTCATCCATTCGATCTTTTGTTTGTGCTAAACGAATATTTGAAACAACGCTAAAGCCAACACTTTTGCCAGTTTCTTTTTCTAATGTTTTATATAAGTTGACTGCATACTTGTGTAACTGCCCTACAGAATAACTCATATTAAAAAGAGGTAATAAACCTGCTGCATGCCAAGTTGATCCAGAAGTTAACTCTTTTCTCTCAACCAAAACTACATCTGACCAACCTTTTTTCGCCAAATGGTAAAGCATACTAACCCCAACTGCTCCTCCACCAATGACAACAACTTTAGCTTTTGATTTCATAAATAAATAAGGTTAAATTTCTAAATATAAGAATATGATACGTCAAGTTCGATTTAAATGATTAAAAAAATTATACTTTTGCTTGCAATACTAGCTCCTTTCGGACTTTATTTTTTGTATTCTTGGCTGCTAAAACTAGAAAAGAAAAGGATACCAATTGTAAAGCTATCTGTAGCAAGTGTTATTTTGCTTATAATTGCATTAGGATTTTTAAGATTTTATGGAGATTTTTCACCCGATACAAAATATTCCCCTGCAAAATATGAAGATGGAGAATTAAAACCAGCCGAAAATAAATAATGAAAAAAGAATTAGATAATATTTGTGAAGAATGTAAAAAAGAGGATGAAAGTGTTTCTCAAAATTTAATCATGCATGGATATAAAATTTGCGATTCCTGCAAAATATCAAAAACTATTTTTCCAATTTAACTTGGGCTTGGGCCGAAAAGTCGCAGTATCATCACTAAAAAAATAGCTTGAGCTAAAAAACCAATAACAACAACCCCAATTGCTCTCCATGTACTTTGATAATCTAGAGCTTGTCTCACAGCAATAATCATTGCAACTAACATCCATATTGCCGCACCGATAAAAGTTATACTCATCAACTCGGGAGTAAAACCAAAAAC
>ENA-ORDI01000737-ORDI01000737.1-marine-metagenome-genome-assembly--contig:-NODE-737-length-20728-cov-3.416396_pt1 | contig 20728 bp, 14 predicted proteins | sample MGYA00248628_ERZ508525 | MGnify/ENA primary metagenome ERZ508525 (study PRJEB26195, sample SAMN05422138) | marine metagenome | isolation source: East of Porto Seguro, South Atlantic Ocean | place... | reverse complement strand
TGGGCAGCAATGCCCGGATGATTACCCCCGGCGAGGTGGGCGACATCGAACCCCGGCTCGTGCGGGACGATGTTACCGCCGGTGCCTGGGAGCCGAACTCGGGCCATGCTGACGGCTCGACAGTTGCGAATTCGTTTATCAGTGCCGCACGCGATCTGGGCGTCGATGTGCGAATCGGTCCGGAGGTTCTCGCTATGACATCTGAAGGCAGCCGCGTGACCGGGGTAGCCATGTCCGACGGCGTTATCAGCGCTGAGACCGTGATCGTCGAAGCTGGGTTCAGGACAAGTGAGCTGCTTGCCGAGTACGGAGTCGACTTGCCGATTACGCCGGTGCGGCACGCGATCACCGTCGTTGAGCGCACGCCCGATTTTGGCGGGATCCACCCGATCGTCTCCGACCGCATTGCGGAGACGTACTTCCGACCCGAAGCCGGTTCGCTGACGCTGATAGGAGAGCACGATCCCATGAAGGGGCCCGTCGACGAGGATGTAGAAGCCGTAAAACCGGCCGAGTTGAACGAGCAGGTGAGCCAGCTGGAACGGTTCGCCGCCAGGTTTCCCGGACAGGATTCGGCATCGCTTGTTCGTGGCTACACCGGCGTTTACGACTGCTCGCCCGACTTCATGCCGGCGTTCGGGCGGGTGCAGGCGCTCGACGGCCTATTTGTCGGGGCCGGGTTCAGCGGTCACGGCTTCAAGCTGAGTCCGGGCGTCGGGAAGATACTGAGCGACCTGGTTATCGACGGTTCGACCGACCTGATCGATGTGCAGCCCTTCCGGGTCGAGCGTTTCGCCGAGGGCGATCTGTTGGGTGCGGAGGACGGCTACATGAACCGTTCGCTGGCCTGAAGTTTTGCGTATCGGCTCTCGCCCAATCACTCATTGCCCGGGGCCGCGCGCGGGTGAAGATTGAAATAGTTGTTTAGATTTTCCGGGTATGTCCGCAACAGGCCGAGTTGGCAACCGATCGGCCATCATGGTTCCCACTTCTATTTTTCGTTGAAAGCGCGTCACCGGACCCTTCGACACGCGTCCATAATTGTGCGGTCGAAAAAGCGGTTGCGCGTACGAGCGGCCGGTTCTTGATTTGTGGGGACAAAAATGGCTGAAAAAGTAGTGGTTACGGGCGGTTCGGGCAGGGCCGGCGAATACATAATCGCCGAGATGGCGGCCAATGGCTACGACGTGTACAACATCGACGCGGTTGCACCGCGGCCGGGTTCCGCATCGAACGCCGCACACTTCTGGCGTATCGATGTCACCGACTACGGCGAAGTGCTGAACGCACTCACTGGTGCCGACGCGGTAATTCACATGGCCGCCATTCCGGCTCCGAACACCGACCCCGAGCACAAGCTGTTCCGCATCAACATGATGGCGAACTGGAACGTGCTTGAAGCCGCTGAGGTCCACGGTATCGAGCGAATCTGTATGGCGTCGTCGATCAACGCAGTGGGCGCTGGCTGGGGCCAAAAGCTCTACATGCCGGACTACCTGCCGGTCGATGAGGACCACCCGACACACGTTGAAGACGCCTATTCGCAGTCGAAATGGCTTGGCGAGCAGATGGCAGACGCGTTCGTCCGTCGCAGACCCGGCAAGGTTCAGATCGCCAACATGCGGTTCCACGCCCTGTGGGACCCGGCAACGGCCGAACGACACCTGGAGTCCGGAGACAAGACAAGCACCGGGGGCAGGCAACCGATGGGATTCTGGAGCTGGGTGGGCCGACACGACGCGGCCAGGGCGTGTCGTTTGTCGATCGAGAAAGAGTTTGGCGGTCACGAAGCGTTCTTTATCAACGCCACCGACACCACTCTTGAAATCCCGACGATGGACGCAATCGAATCCGAGTTTCCCGGAGTAGAAATTCGCGAGCCTATAACCGGATTCAATAGTCCGCTTTCGGTCGCAAAAGGCGAAAAGTTGCTCGACTGGATCCCGGTCGAATCGTGGCGTGAGGGCACGGTTCGAGAACCAGAACCCAATGAAGGCAAGCCCGCACCCTACCAAGCGCAGTGGACACGGTAGCCCAGGTCCCCTCTCCCTGCGCCGGAAGGGAGAACCAGAAGAATCCTACGCCGTTACACCACCATCAACCGATATCGCCTGACCTGTGATGTAGGACGCTGATCCTGAGCACAGGAATGCCACGAGATCGGCCACCTCCCGCACATTTCCATATCGTCCCATTGGAATCCATCTTTCGAGCGTTTTGCGCCTTTCGGGGTCGCCACCCGATAGGCCTTCGGCAAGCTCTGTTTCTACTGGTCCGGGGCAAACGGCATTTACTCTGATTTCATGACGGGCGTAGTCGATAGCCGCCGATCTGGTGAGTCCGAGTACGGCGTGCTTGCTGGCCGTGTACGACGGGAATCGTCCGGAACCGCCCCTCAGTCCTGAAAACGAAGAGTGGTTTACGATCGCTCCACCGCCGTTCTCCAGCATGTACGAGATTTCGTATTTCATGCACAGGAAAACACCTTTAAGATTTACGTCGATGACCTCGTCGAAATCTTCTTCAGCGATTTCATGAAGATGGGAACTGGGCTCAATTATGCCTGCGTTGTTAAACGCCGCGTCGAGTGCCCCGTAAGTCGACACAGCGTGCTGTACGGCCCGTTCAACCTGCCCGCCATCGGTCACATCGGTCACAACGTAGGTGGCCGTCCCACCTGCGGTCTTGATCTGCCGAACCGTTTCAGCGATTTTGGCTTCACGTCTTGCTGCGGCGACGATCTTCGCCCCGTGACCGGCCATCACTTTCGCCGATTCGCGACCGATGCCCGAACTGGCCCCGGTAACCAGCACAACCCTGTCTTCGAGTAGATCGGCCATTCTGAATTTACCTTTTCTTGTTAGGTGCTTGCGCCAGGAAGCTGGCCCGTAGATGATGCAGCACGTAGCATACGTCGTCGGGCAGATTTTACAGTCCCATTATTTACTCCAATGACGATCGAACTCCGACAGGTAACCGACGATAATTTCACCGAATGGCGAAGGGCCGTTCGCCGCGGTTTTGGCGAGCATGTTCACCCGGACGATATCGCGCGCCTGCGAGACCATCGGGTTGAAATCGACCGCCTGGTGGCTGCAGTCGACAGCAGGTCAGAACGCATTGTCGGTACCGCCGGTGCCGATTCCTACTCGCTGACCGTCCCGGGAGGAGCAACCGTCCCGATGGCCGGTGTGGCCTACATGACGACATCAGTCACTCATCGCCGCCAGGGAGCTTTCTCCGGCATGATGACCCGGCTGCACGAATCGGCCCGCGAGCGCGGTGACATCGTAAGCGGTCTCTGGGCCTCGCAGGCGCACCTCTACGGCCGGTTCGACTACGGGCTGGCGGTCAGTTCCTACAATTGGACTATCGACCCGCGATTTGGGGCGTTCGCCCACTCGCCGGAACCAGTCGAGCCTGCTGAAGCGGGCTCGCAGGTCTATTTCGTCGATGCCGAAGAAGCTGCTGTGATACTGCCGGATATCTACGATCAGATGCGCCAGCAAACACCGGGTGCCGTCGATAGAAACGCCGGACGATGGCAGTACGGGTTATTCGACGAGGAGCGTGTTCGCGACGGGGCGAGTGCGTTGTTCTTCGCCGTCTGCGAGGAGGGTGGCGAGCAGACTGGCTATGTGACCTATCGCATGCGCCGGAAGGGCGATTCAGACATGGGTACCCTGCAGGTCGAAGAGCAGGTATCGACTACCGATACCGCGCATGCTGTCCTGTGGCGGTTCCTGTTGAACTTCGACCTGGTCGTGAAAATTACTGCCGAAAATCGACCGGCGGACGACCCGCTCTGGTGGATACTGTCGGATCCCCGCCGGCTCAATCGCAAGTCACACGATTCGCTGTGGATCCGACTTCTCGACGTGGTGAAGTTGCTCGAAGCCCGCGAATACAACGCCAACGGACGGCTGAAAATAGGGGTGGTTTCCGAATCGCAGCCTGAAGTAGCGGGGACCTACGTACTTGATGTCGAAGATTCACAGGCATCCGTGAAGAAAACCACCGAAAAACCCGATGTCATCATGACTCCGGGCGACCTCGCCGCGCTCTACCTGGGAGGCACAACGCCTGGACCCCTTGTCGAGGCGGGCCGAATCGACGCGGTCGCACCCGGGTCGCTCGCCAGGCTGCACGGCATGTTTGCGACCGACACCGCACCCTGGTGCACGCATTATTTCTAGGCGAGGCTACCCGTGTTGAACCGATGACCATCGAATATCGCCAAATTACCGACGCCGAGCAGCGCCAATTCTGGAAGGTGGTGGCGCGCGGCTTTGGTGGTCATTACACCGCTGGCCAGGAGAACTACCGGATCGATCGAGAGCTCCTGCCTCCGGCGACGACAATGTGTGCGATCGAAGATCGTGAAATCGTCGGCACCAGCGCTTCGTTTCCGTTTGAATCGGCCGTTCCGGGCGGTGCTATTGTCAAAAATGCCGGTGTCACGGCGGTTACTGTCGCGACGACTCATCGACGCCAGGGTCTTCTCAACAATATGATGCTTCGGCTGTTGCGACAGGAGCGTGAAAAAGATCAGCCAGTCGCTTCTCTCTGGGCCTCCGAAAGTATCATTTACAGTCGTTACGGATTCGGTATTTCGATTCAGCACGAAAATTTCTTGATTGACACCCGAAAGGCCGCGATAAAGCACTCTCCGGAAATTCCGGGCAAGATTCGGTTTATATCTGGCGACGAGGCACGAAAAGTACTCCCCGCTGCGTGGGAAGCGGCGGTTCAGGCCAACGTGGGAATACCGAGAAAAAACGCCGCCGCATGGGACCACTACATGCTGGATGTTAACAGCGGAAGTGGCGACTGGGGAAAGCCCTGGCTGATCGTTTACGAAGAAGACGGCAAGGCTCTCGGGTACGCTAAGTACTTACTAAAAGAGGCCCACGTCTTCGGCGAGAAGACACACGGAATGATCAACGCGGATCATGTGATTCACAGCAATGCTGCCTCCCACGCCGCACTGTGGAACCACCTGCTAAATGTCGATCTTTACGACTCGTTGAGTACCTGGTGCTCGCCCTCCGATGATAGCCTGCCCTGGATGCTCGATGACCCGCGGCAGTTGCAGCGGAAACCCTACGACGGCGTCTGGTACCGGCTGCTCGATGTCGCAGAAGCACTGGCGGCCCGCACTTATCTCGCCGAAGGCAGCCTGGTACTGGAGGTCGAGGACTCGTTAGTTCCGGAATGGGGAGGTCGGTTCGAGTTAGACGGCGGATCCGGTGGAGCGACATGCGTTGCGACGACAAAGCCAGCGGATGTAACCCTTCCGACAGCATCGCTGGCAACGATATATCTCGGTGGTGCGAAACTTGCCGATCTACATCGTGCCGGTCGCGTCGAAGAAAATACCGCAGGCTCGGTAGCGCTGGCCGATGCCATGTTCACCACAGTCAGAGCACCCTGGTGCCCCATGATGTTCTAGGTTGGGCTCGCCCCCTCTCCCTCCGAGGGAGGGAAGTGAGACGCGTAAAGGGAGTTCCGATATTACTTCGGATTTCACTTTGATTCTTATTGGAGACAAATTATCGCTACGTAACTCGAATTAGACCAGGTTGGCGTTCACGTAGTCCCAGTCGAACTCGATGCCGAGACCCGGACCCTGCGGGATGCTCACGAAGCCATTTTCGTCCATCGGATCACACGGTTGCCTGAGGTACGACGGAACTATGGAGTCGTAGTCCTCATCGGGTCGCAGCAGGCCTCGCTCGTAGTATTCACAAGTCTCTTCCGACGTCGAGCCAAACAGCGCCAAATTCGCGAATCCAACGAACTCAAGCTCGCACTGCATCCCGATCGATTCGTAGAACCCGAGCGCTTTGCGAACACCGGTAATGCCGCCAAAGCTGGTGTCGATCCGCCCCATGTCTGAAGCGTGCTGCATCGCCCATTCGGCGCGGGTGTAGAGGCTGCCGGGCTCCGTTTCAGGCCCGAGAACGGCTATATCGAGCGCTTCTGTCAGCTTGCGATACGGCTCGGTCTTGCGTTCGTCCATCGGGTGCTCGAACCAGTAGTAGTCGAGCTTTTCGATCTCACGTCCAACGTATAACGACTCCTCGAGCGTGTAGATGCCATACGGATCGAGCATCAGCACCATGTCGTTGCCGACAGCGTCTCGTACCGCCCGGCATATCTCGAGATCGGCTTCCGGGAACGCCGGTTTGCCGGGTGCGGGCTCCTCTTTTTCAGGGTCCCAGTAGATGTTGGCGTGGACCTTGTAGGCGGTGTAGCCCCGTTTCTTCATTTCGACAGCGTGGGCGGCGTAGACCTCGGGTGATCCGAGGTTCGGAGCAGTGCTTGCGTAGGCTTTGACCTTGTCTCGATAGCCACCCAAAAGCTGCGCAACCGAAACTCCCGCCGACCGACCTGCCAGATCCCACAACGCGCAGTCCACCGCTCCGATCACCGCTTCAGAAATCCCGTGATGACCCATCATCCACTGCCACAAAAGTTCTCGATCCAGCGGGTCTTCGCCGATCAACAACGGCTTCACCAGCTGCTCGATAGCTTCCGGCGGGGGTGGCACAAGGTACATATTGTCCCCTGTGAAAAATCCCTCGGCACCTTCGTCGGTTTCGATCTTGAGAATCCGCTGAATCTCGTCGTGCTCCTCGCCCCAAACGGCATAACCCCATTTGGTTGGGCTAAACCGAGATTTAGCTTTGAACGAAATTATTTTTACATCGGTGATTTTCATATCCGTAACCTATCAAGCGAACCAGGTCTCAGTCTGTAACTCCTCAAACTAAATGAACCTTGTCGGGCCCTGATCCAATCGGGTAAAAGTCATCGTAAATCCCGTCCGCGAGTACTTTTACGACTCGAAAACCGGACACGTCGTTACCACCTTGATGCCCGACCGCGGTTGTCACAACCATTAACATATCGCCATCTTCAGCGTAGTTGTTGCGGTGCTATGCAACATCAATCTCGGAGCTAAGCAATACGATTTCATCCACACAATCAAGATCAACCAGAGTTGTAATTTCCCTCAGGCAGGTTGCGAGCGATGGCTCCGATAGTGATGATGATGTCATGCAAGATGTCGCCCAGATGCTTGCGCTTTTCTCGCCGGAATGGTGGATCAGTGAGCCAGAGAGGTTCGAGAGCGAAGATTGGCTAGTGAATGTGCTTACTGAGGTTCTTGATCGCCTACATGCCAAGATAACGATGCATCGCGACCATGCCGTACTCGAAGGGGTGCTTCAGCTTACAATTCCATTCGACTCGAACCGCGCGCCTACCAACTCCCTCCACGCGTCCCATGAGGGGAGAGGGTTAGGGTGTGGGTGAAATTCGAAGGCAGCGAAGAGTCGCGACGGCGCTGTATACGAGCTGCTCACCCGTCCGCGACTCGAACCTCCACATTGACAGATCCAGCACGCTCTCTAACTCCCTCGATGGAAGAAAGGAAGGGAGCACACCTTCAGTTGCCCTCGTCCGCCTCATCGTCGATCTTCAGGCCGCTGCCTCCCCGGAAGGCCGGGATAAGCAGCACGGGGGCCAGGACAGTCGTGAATATGGTCATCACGATTGCTACTCCGAAAATGTCTTTGCCGATCACGCCTGAGGTCAGACCAATCCCGGCGATGATCAGTGCTACCTCACCGCGGGGCAGCATGCCGAGCGCGATACGTGTGGCACCCCTGCGGTTGAAGCCCACGAATAGAGCTGGCACGCCCGCACCGACGACTTTGCTGATTACCGCGAACACAGATAGAACGATCGCGAAGATGATCGACGCCGCCAGCGTTGTGTCTTCGCTGGCACCAAAGGCCGTGAAGTCGACCTGCATCCCGATTACAACGAAGAAAATCGGCACCATGAAATTGTTCACGGTGCGCATTGAATTTTCGATCTCGTGCTTCAGGTCGGTACCCGAAAGTGCGAGTCCCATTGTGTATGCGCCGATAATCATGGCGAGTCCAAAGTAGATTTCGGCTACCCCGGCCGCCACGAACGCAAGTGCCAGCGCCACCACCAGTGCTCCACCGGGGCTCTTGAACCACAACAAGACCCTTGAGATGTACCTGGACACCAGGCTCCCGAGGATCATCAGGCCCAGCCAGAACCCGACCGCCTTGAGGAATACCAGCCCGATCGATCCGGCAGTGATAGTGCCTTCTTCCGCGATACCAACGACGACAGAGAGAATGATAATTCCGAGTACGTCGTCGACTACCGCACCCGCAAGGACCGTCACGCCCTCAGGCGAATCGAGACGCCTTATGTCGGCCAGCACTCTGGCGGTGATGCCGACCGAAGTGGCGGTCATGATCGCCCCAACGAACAGGGCGGGAAGCATCTCGTGGATGGAATCGAGGCTTGCGAATCCCAGCATGATCGTCGCGCCGAAACCCATGGTAAATGGCAGCAATACACCGCCCGCGGCAACCGCAGTCGCCGGGCGGACATACTTCATGAACTTTTGCCTGTCGGTTTCGAGGCCCGCTTCAAACAGTAGTATCACCGCCGCCAACTGGGCGATGAAGAACAACTGCGGCTCGACGGGCAGCCCATCGCCCTCACCGAGCGGCAATTCAAAGATTGCACCGCCGCCGAACCAGTGGATTCCGCCCAGCAAAAACGGCGATATCAGGATGCCTGCGCCGAGTTCACCCAGTACAGGAGGAATCTTTAAATATCGCTCGGATACTTCGCCACCGATTTTCGCCGTGATCAGGATGATCGACAGTAAAAGGATAAGTTCGGCAACTACCTCGAGCGGGCTATCGTGCAATTTGGGAATCCATAACTAGGTTGAAAATTGTCTGGGGGTATTTTTGCAGTTGAAAAACGAGTTTCACAGGGCTGCCAGAACCTTTTCGGGCCGCCATCCGAAGCGTTCCGGCTCGAAAATAAGAATCGCCAGTAGTTCGCCCTCGGGGGTATAAGCCCTGATCCTGTCGCCGGGATCGTAGGCACCTGTCTCGCCTTTCACGCCAACATCGGCGATTGAAAGTGGCCTGCCGTGCTGCACCATTTCGACGAACATCGTGTTGAGTGTGATCCTGCCCAGGTGCTGCAGGGTTGCATCGATGGGCATCGCGAGGTCACGCCAGTCACCAGACTCGGCCTCGGCAATCACCTGTTCTAACGTGACGGCATCTTCGATTCTGAAGACCCCGGCGTGGGTACGGACTAGGCCGGTGAGATGGGCGTGTGTTTCGAGTTTCTCGCCGATGTCATGGGCCAGTGTTCGAGCGTAAAAGCCGTGACTGCATTCAAGATCGAGAACAATCTGCGGTGCCGAGAAATCGACCAGTTGAAGATTCAAGACTTCGACGGGACGGGCAGTACGTTCAACCTCGATACCCTGACGGGCGAGTTCGTAGAGTCTTTTACCGTTGTGGTGGATGGCCGAGTACATCGGCGGGACCTGATCGAACTCGCCTCTGAAATTTTCGAGAACGCCAACCACCTGACCGCGGCTTACGCCTGTCCAATCGGCTTCCGCCGTCGTTTGCCCGCTCAAATCGTATGTGTCGGTCGAACGACCCAGTTCAATAGTGATCCGATACGACTTTGTGCCCAGGAGCACGGTGTCGGCAAATCGCGTCGCCGGACCGATGCAGATAGGCAGAACGCCCGTCGCAATGGGGTCGAGGGTGCCGCCATGGCCGATCTTTTTCGACCGCGTGACGCCTTTTAGCTTGCGAACGACATCGGCAGAAGTCCAGCCCTGGGGCTTGTCGATGTTCAGATAGCAGCCGATGCCAGGGCCTGTACCGGGCCGGGATGAAGATTCTTTCGTCACGTTCTCGTTCAACTGTTGTGTCTGTCGGAGTGGCGACGACTGTCTTCGGCAATTACCTTGTCGATCAACTGGTCCATGTCGGCGCCTGTTTGCAGTTGATCGTCTAGGATAAATGTGAGCCTGGGCATCTTTCGGATCTCAATTCGTTGTGAAATCAACATCTGCAGGCGCGTCGTCGCCGATCGCAAAGCCTCCAGGCTATCTTCACGTTCCGCATCTGCCCCCAGAACGGTCACATACACCTTCGCGATCGACAGGTCGCGGTTCACGTCGACATGAGTCACGGATGTCATCGGCGACAACCGTGGGTCGTTCAACTCTTCGGCGATAAGAATTCCGAGCTCGCGCTGAATCGTGTGATTAACGCGCCCGCCACGCCTGTCCAATGTTTACGTAACTCCTGAAGTCATCCAGCCAAACGTCATTCGAGACTGCCGGACCTGTGACCGTCGATGAGTAGGTGCGACCGGTCGATGCAGCTCACGATCGTGCCATTCCCGGTACACAGCAAACGTCTATCGTCTGGTCACCTGAATCTCGTAACCCTCCAGGACATCGCCCTCCTGGTATTCGTGGAATCCATCGACCTTGATGCCGCCCTCGAAGTTGTTCGTAAGTTCCCGAACGCTGTCCTTGAGGTGCCGCATCGAGGTGATAGCCCCATCGAATATTTCGTCTCCACCACGGTACACGCGCATGCGTCCCGAACGCTTGAGTACGCCGTCTGTAACTCTCACGCCGGCAATCTGTTCGCGTTTACCGTGGGTGAACACCTCGAGGATGTTGGCATGGCCGGTAACGACGACCTTACGTTCGGGTTCGAGCAGACCGCGTGCGGCGTCTTCAACTTCGTCAATCAGGTTGTAGATGATGTCGTAGGTGCGGATTGTCACACCTTTGGTGTCGGCATGTTTGCGAGCACCGGTTTCAACATTTGTTTCGAATCCCATGACCATCGCGTTAGAGGCAGATGCGAGCAGTATGTCGGATTCGTTGATCGCACCCGAAGATGCGGACAGCACCCTGACCTGAACCTCGTCGTTCGAGACCTGCTCGACAGCTCGTCGCACGGCATCGATAGATCCGTGGTTCCCGGTCTTGATAACCACCAGCAACTCTTTTGCATCCGAGAGCTGAACACGGCGCATCACCTCTGCCATGGTCGTAGCGGCCCGGGTCACTTTGCGTTTGGAAGCGAGTCGCTCACGAGTGGTGACGAGGTCACGGCCTTCACGGTCACTAGCCACAACGTCGAACTGGTCACCTGCGGCCGGGGTGCCATTGAGGCCAAGCACCTCGATTGGAGTCGAAGGGCCAGCCTCGGGAACTACATCTCCGAACCCGTCTACCATCGACTTAATGCGTCCGCGGTATGTGCCGGCTACAACATTATCGCCGGTGCGGACAATCCCCGACCGGACCAGCACCGAGGCGATTGAACCGCGCGATCGGTCCATGTGAGATTCGATCACCACCCCGATTCCAGGGCGGTCGGAGTTTGCCTTGAGTTCCTGGATTTCGGCTACCAGGAGCAGCGATTCGAGGAGATCGTCAATGCCGTCGCCTTTGAGCGCCGAAACGGGCACTGCAACGGTGTCACCTCCATACGACTCGACGATAATTTCGTGTTCGGCAAGCTGGGCGTTTGTCTTATCAATGTCCGCCCCCGGCGCGTCGATCTTGTTAATTGCCACGATGATCGGCACTCCGGCCGCACGGGCGTGGTCGATGGCTTCGATAGTCTGGGGCATCACGCCGTCGTCAGCCGCCACGACCAGTACCGCGATATCGGTCACCTGCGCGCCACTGGCGCGCATTTGGGTAAACGCGGCGTGGCCGGGGGTGTCGATGAACGTCAGTGATTGACCTTCTTTATTTACCTGGTAAGCACCGATACTTTGAGTTATTCCCCCAGCTTCGGTATCGACGACTTTCGATCCTCGAATAGCGTCGAGTAGCGTTGTCTTGCCGTGATCGACATGGCCCAGAACCGTGATCACCGGCGGACGGGTGCTGGCATTTTCATCTGTGAGTTCGTCGTCAACGCCGACCTTGGTGGACGCAGCGCTTTCTTCACGATCTTTCGGTTTCAGCACACCGATCTCGAATGAGGCGGCGACGCGGGCGGCAACATCGAACTCGACTGTCTCATTGACCGTGGCCATTATGCCGAGCCGCATGAGGGCTTTAATCGTGTCGACGTTCGACATTTCGAGAATATCGGCCAGCTCACCGACTGTACTTGTCGCCGGCAGCTCAACCGGAGAACGCGGAAAGCTATCCTCGGCAACGGCGCGCGGTGCCCCACCACCATCGCCCGGGGCGCGGTTACGCCGTTTCGGTCGACCTCTAAAGCTGCGCTGTCCGCGACGTTGTGACATGTACCAGTTCGTTCCCTTTGATTTGCCGATTGGGCCTCTCGGCCCGGTCGCTACTCAGCCTGATTCGACAGCAATGCCTCGTAGAGCGACCTCATTGTCGATTCGTCAATATCTATTTTCAGTGCGTGCTTAAGCTTACCCCGATTGTCCCGACTGTCCTCGCTACTCCAGTGATCAGAATCATCGCAAATATAGGCACCTCTGCCGTCGAGCCGGCCACTTCTGTCAAATACAACCTGGCCCTCGGGAGTTCGTACGATCCTGAGGAGATCGTTCTTTTTTCGCCTCTCCCTGCAGATCACCCAGGTGCGGGTCGGGACACGTCGTTGTCGGTCCATCATGCAGCCTTCCGTACCTGTGCGTGCCGGGATTATGTGAACGTTCAGAACCTAGCGACGGCGGCGGTTTCTGGCGCTACTGCCACCGCGGCGACCGCCACGACGACCCGCATCGGTCTCTCTGAACCCTGCAATGTCTTCAGCGAACCTGATTCCGCCGGAGTTATCGCCAGCAGTTTGTTTTTCGGCTTCAGAACCGACCTGCCAGAGATCATCTGAAGAAACATCGAGCATCTGGGCGGCTTCAACTTCCTTGCGCGCCTGCTCTTCGCGCTCCAACTCAGCAAGCTCTTCTTCTAGCGCCAGCAGTTCGGCATCGATGCCCGATGTCGATGGCTCTTCTTCCATCTCGGGCTCAGGCGATGCGACTTCAGTTGCGGATTCCGCTTCGGTATCTTCAGTCTTAGATTCAGCGCTGGAATCAGCGGCAACCTCGACTTCGACTTCGGCAGCAGTTTCGACAGGAGCTTCGGCTTCCGCCGTCTTTACTTCTGCAGGTGGGACTTCCGCTGCGACAGCATCGACCGTCTCTGCAGGTTCCTCACTCGCAGTGGCCGCTGCCGGAGTTGTCGGCACCGCGGCCGCGGCTGCTACTTCACTCGTGCCCTGTATATCGATTCGCCAGTTGGTCAACTTTGCCGCGAGTCGGGCGTTCTGCCCCTCACGACCGATTGCCAGCGAAAGCTGGCGATCGGGAACGAGGACCGTTGCAGACTCTTCTTCGGTGTTCAAGTCAACGCGGTCGACAACCGCAGGACTGAGCGAATTTGAGATGAATTTTACCGGGTCTTCGTCCCACTCAATTACGTCGATCTTCTCTCCGAGAAGTTCGTTCACGACGTTCTGAATCCGAATCCCGCGCAGGCCCACGCACGCACCCACGGCATCGACACCTTCCTGGTTCGACGACACTGCGACTTTCGAACGGGCTCCCGGTTCTCGTGCGATCGCTTTGATTTCGATCACACCACTGAATATTTCAGGGACTTCCACCTCAAACAGGCGGCGCAGGAGATCGGGGTGAGTTCGCGAAACAACTATCTCGGGCCCACGAATAGTCCGGCCGACCTGCACGACATAGAACTTGAGTTGCTGCCCCGGGCGGTATCGCTCGAACGGCGACTGCTCGGTCGGGGGCATCACGGCTTCGGCCCTACCCAGATCGACGGTTACCCACCGCGATTCGACGCGCTGAATTGTGGCCGTTAAAACTTCGCCCTCTTTGTCGATGAATTCTTGAAAGACGATGTCGCGCTCGGCCTCGCGAAGCCGCTGCATTACGACCTGCTTGGCAGTTTGAGCTGCTATTCGACCGGGGTTGTACTCGAGTTGGCCGGTTTCAATCATGTCGCCAACAACGGCACCTTCCTGAAGGTCCTGTGCCTGCTCGGCGGTCAGTTCCATCAGAGGGTCTTCGACTTCCACGACAACGTGCCTGACGGTGCGGACCGTAACCTCGCCATCGACAGGATTCATCTCGACGATTACGTCCTGGCCCTGGGCAGCGGGATCGTGTTTGTACGCGGACGCGAGCGCAGCCTCCACGGCCTTCACCACAATCGGCTGGGGGAGATTTCGCTCAGCGGCGAGCTGGGTAACCGCTAATAGCAGATCACTCTTCAACGCCAATCCTCCGTCGTTTTGCGCTATTGCCAGACACCAAAAAAGTGGGCGGGGCCCACTTCTCAATGTCAAGCTCTTGAATAATCGAGCCCTACCTCGGTTAACCTTACCATGAGCGGGGTTTTTCCGCCCGTTGGAATCAGTCCGGAAATGAATGAAAGTGCATCCTGAATTTAGTGTCTATGAACACCTGCCACTTGCCATACTCGTGGATTTCGACGGAACGATAACTACGCGTGATATCGGCGACCAGATCGTAATTAATTTCGCTGAGCCGGGCTGGGAGAAAGCCATGGACCGGTTCCGAGTCGGCGAGCTGAACGTTCGTGAACTCTGGGCGATCGAAATTGGCATGCTGCGCGAGGAACGCGAACCTGCCGCGATCGCACGCGCAATCGAAATTGGACTAATTCGCGAGGGCTTTGGAGATCTGGTCAGCCACTGTCATTCCAACAACATTCCGATGGAAGTGGCATCTAGCGGAATGCATTTCTACGTCGATGCGATTCTCGATGCAAACGGTTTTGGCGAATTGCCCCGTGCGCGACCGGAGGTGACGTACACCCCCGATGGATTTGGGTTGCTGGGCATGCCAGAAGGCCTGCGTGACTGCGGTATGACCGCAATGTGCAAGTGCGACCGGGCGTGGCGGTTGCGCCGTAGGGGCTACAGGGTGATGTTCGTTGGCGATGGGGTTTCCGACGAGTGCGTTGTGAGCCAGGCCGATATCGTGCTCGCTACCAGCAATTTGCGCGAAGTCTGCGAAGCCAAAGGAATCGCCCACACGCCGTTTGAGACGTTCCACGAGGTGCTGCGAGTCGTTCAATCGTGAGCCTCCCCGCCCCGAACAACGCTCGACCGCTCATCTTTCAGTATCGCTACCCTTGAAACTGCGAGAACGGATTCAGGAATCCTGGCCGATCTGGCGGAACTCGGACGATCGAAAATAGGCGAGTAGATACAGCGAGAGAACGAACACTCGAGACAATATAAACGTCGCCTGTGGACCAATTGCCTCAGACACCAGGCCGCCAACGAACCATCCGAACGCAAGTGCCTGGCTGACCAATCCGAACAGTGCCATCACGCGCCCACGCATCTCGTCTTTCGCAGCCAGCTGGAACATCGTCCTTAGCGTGTTTGCCCACCAGGCCACGGTCGCTACGTTGATCACCCACGCAAGTGCCGCTGCCCAGAGCGTGGAAGTAAACGAAAAGGCAATGATGTCGATGGACCAGACGAATGCCACGATAATCAGCGTCCGAGCTAGGCGCTTTATCGGCGGCGTCATCATCAGCGTCACCGCGCCCACGATTCCTCCGTCCCCTCCTGCGGTCAGGATGAACCCGAATCCGTCAGCGCCAGTTCCCAGCACGTCACTCGACCATCGCGAAACCAGTGGAAATTACATCCCGGCAGCAATCAGTGAAATCGCCAGAACCGCCAGCCAGCGAAGTTCCGGTGTGCCAGATATGTAGCGCATTCCGAGCTTGAAGTCCTCAATCAAAGATTTATCTGATTTTGCCTTTGCAGGGTTTTCGACCTTCACGAACCACATCAGCCCTGCCGCTAATAGCAGTGCGAATCCCACAAAGTAAAATGCCTTATCCGCCCTGTATTGTGCAAGAATCCACCCGCCGATTGCCGGACCCGCGAATCTCCCGATATTGGTGACCGCCGTCGATACCGCGTTCGCACCGAACACGCGCTCGCGACCCACGATATCCACGACCAGAGCCGCCCCTGCCGTCATCCGCAAAGTGGTTACGACGGCAACGGGGAACGCGATGACCAGAATGTGCCACAACTGGATTACGTCGGTATCGATCAGGATCCCCGTTAAAAACCCGGTTATAGCGAGCAGTGTGAAGGACCACATTTGAATTACGCGACGGTTGAACCTGTCAGTAATCGCCCCGCCGAACATCGCAAGGGCAATTACCGGTATTGTCGGGAGTCCAGCCGCAAGCCCAACCCACCCGTCGGAGTGCGTGAGCTCCAGCACGACCCAGCCCTGCACCATCATCCGGGTGTTGAAGCCCAGGAATCCGAAGAAATCGGCAACAAAAAAAACTGAAGCTACGTATTTTCAGCGCCTCAAGCGCAACCAGTTGCCGGCTCGGCGGGGCCGGTGTTGGTATTTCCGATTCAGCGGTTGCCTACTTTGAAGAGGATCCGGTGGCCATGTTCGCAGAACCCAGGGGAAGGATGGATGAATTTCGAGCGAATCATACATTCACACATCAGTCGCAGGTTTCGCATGCCTACAAGCGGTGTCCGACGGCCAGCTGGCTAGCCCAGCAGTTTCCTTACGGCCTCAATAACGTCGGGCTCAGAAACAATCTCCGATTCCTTTTCGGCCCTCGCCTTCACCTCGACGCCGCCGTTGCCCATGCTTCTTGAGCTGATTACCACGCGCACCGGAATACCCATCAGGTCGGCATCCTTGAACTTCACCCCCGGTGGGGCGTCTCGGTCGTCGAAGAGGACGTCGAACCCGGCGTCCTGCAGCGATTCGTAGAGCATTTCCGCTTTGCCGGAGATGTCGGCGTCTTCGAGGTTCAGTCCAGCCAGGTAGATGTCGTACGGTGCGATCGCACTCGGCAGAACCATGCCGAAGTCGTCGTGATAGGCTTCCACGGCAGCGGCCAGCATGCGCCCAATGCCGATGCCGTAACAGCCCATGAGCACGTCGTTCTGCTGACCGTCTTCATCGGTGTACCGGGCACCCATTTTTGATGAGTAGACATTACCCAGCTTGAACACGTGGCCCAGTTCAATGCCGCGTTTCGCGATGAGTTTGCCCTTGCCATCGGGTGACGGGTAACCTTTTTTCGCTTCGGCAATGTCGCCGAGAATATCGGCCTTGAAATCGCGTGGGAAGTTGACATTGCGGAGGTGGAATCCCTCTTTGTTCGCCCCGGCAAGATAGTTGGAGCCCATCGTGATCGAGTCGTCGACAATGCTTTTCACGCCCTCGAGGCCAACCGCGGAGGCCGACCCCGCAACCAGTCCCGCTGCTTTCACTTCTTCGGGTGTGGCAAGTCGTGGCACGGAGCCGCCAAGCAGGTTTCGCAGCTTGGTTTCGTTTACGTCGTAGTCACCGCGAATCGTGACGATCACCACCTCGCCATCGACACTGTAGAAAACCGCCTTCGCGGTCTTTGAGCGCGAGACACCTTCCAGTTTCGCCAGTGCCTCGATGGTCTTGATATCCGGGGTCGCGAACTCCTCGACCTCGCAAAGATTGCCGATCGGAAATTCCTTCTTGATGAACTCGGCCTTTTCGACGTTTGCCGCGTAGTCGCTTTCGTCGCTCATCAAAATCGTGTCGTCGCCGCTCTCTGCAAGCAGCACGAACTCGTTCGAGTCCTTGCCCCCGATGCCACCTGAATCGGCATCGACCATCACGACGTCGAGCCCGCAACGCTTGAAGATGCGCTTGTACGCGGCGACCATCGCCTGGAAACTGCGCTCCAACCCTTCTTCGTCGGCGTCGAACGAGTAGGCGTCCTTCATCTCAAATTCCCGTACCCGGAGCAGCCCGCCGCGCGGGCGCGTTTCGTCCCGGAACTTGGTCTGGATCTGGTAGATCGTGAAGGGAAGGTCGCGGTAGCTGGTGACGCTCGCCCTGGCCATTGCGGTCGCCGTTTCTTCGTGAGTTGGGGCGATGATCATCTGTCGCTCCCGCCTGTCTTCAAAAGTTGCCAGCGGTGGCACAAAGGTTTCGGCTCGGCCGGACTCTTCCCACAGGTCGCGCGGCTGGATGATGGGCATGTTGATTTCCTGCCCGCCCGCACGGTCCATCTCTTCGCGAATGATGTTGCGAATTTTCGTGATGGACCGGTTGCCGAGCGGTTGAAGACTGAATATTCCGGCCGCGATCTGCTGGATGAACCCGGCGCGGGTCAGCAGCTTGTGGCTGATGTTTTCGGCATCACCAGGGGCCTGCCGCAGTGTCTTTCCAAAAAGTTGAGAGCTTCTCATGTGGTTGGGCGTGTCTTTTCTCGAAAGCCGATATCAACGAATTGTCGCTCGTAAGTCGAACGAAATCCAGACTACAACGCGAACCCCTCCCCTGTAACGCAAAGCTGATTCCACTTATTGGTTATGGATGGTGTGTTAAAGGGGGTAAACCAAGTCCCCTCTCTCTTCTAGAGAGAGGGGTAGGGTGTGGGTGGTTGCCTTTGACCGCCAACGGCACATCCGTCGCCTCAAGGCCACAAATATCTGGCCGCGGCAACTCAGATTTTTCGATGGATCGCGTTTTTGTAGATCGCGAGCACGATGAGTGTCCGCTGCGAATACGCGCGTACCTTCGGATCAACCCACCTTCTAGCTCCCTCCCTGAGAGGGAGGGAGGACTCAACCCCCACCTAACCCCAGTCCTTCGAGTGGAACTCCGGGATCGACTCGGGTATTGGCTTTATCGTCTCGACCACTATGTTCATCGTGCCCTCGCGCCTAGAGATTGTTCCCGTTGCGAGCAGTAGCGGCTCCTTGATGTCGAGCTTGAAGCGCTGGTAGACCGCTGGCCAGATGATGAGCGGCGAGTGGCCGAACTCGTCCTCGAGAGTGATGAAGACCGTCTTTCCGTTCGGCTTCTGGCGCCTGATCACCAGACCCGCCACCGAAATCCGATCGCCATTGGCATGGTTCCTCACCTCGTCGCTGCGGATAACGCTTGGCGGCAGGTGCGGCCTGACCTGCATCATCAGGTGTCCCTTGGGATGCACGCCCGTTGCCGAGTACTCGCCGATCATCCGGTCCCACTCCGATTCCTCCGGCAGGGCAACCATGTCCTGCTCGACAGGCATCTCGAAGGCCAGCTGCCGCGTGCCGTCCTTCTTCTTGCCACGGGGCCGGTAACGCAAACCCGACTCCCAGCGTAGGTGCCTGCGATCGGCAAGTGGGGCAGAGTCTAAGGCCGAGTCCGCACCTGCCCCCGCATAAGCCCTCACCCTCTCCCCCACCACCGCCAGCTCGTCGAAACTATCGAGGGCTCCCGCCGCCGACAGGTAGTCCAGGACCTCCTGCTGAGTCCCGGTCCTCGTCATGAAATCCGCCAGCGAAGTGAATTTTTTATCCCCGGCCCCAGCCCCGGCACGCGCCTCGAGAATCGGCTCCGCAGTGGCATCTCTCAGCTTTGCCACATGAGTCAGCCCCATCCTCAGCGCACCGTCCTCGATCACTGCCTTCGCATCGCTCAGGTTCACGTCCGGGCCCAACACTTTCACTCCGTGCCGCACCGCATCCTCTTTAAGCGTTTCGAGGTTGTAAAAACCTATTGGCTGGTTATTGAACAGGCCAATGAAAAACTCGAGCGGGTAGTAGTGCTTCAGCCACTGCATCTGGTAGGCCGTCACGCCGAAGGCAAAGGCGTGGGCCTCTGGAAACTGGTACATGCCGTGGAACTTGCCGAAAACCTTCTCGGCAGCGTCGGGGGGCACGCCCTTCGCAAGCGCACCCGCCATGAACTTTTCCTTCCAGTGAGCAACGTGCCGCTCGCTGTTCCGGCGGGTGAAAGCACGGCGCATCTGGTCGCCATCGACGGCGCTCATACCGGCGACATACATCGCCAGCTCGGCAAGCTGGTCCTGGTACAGCGGCACACCATAAGTGCGTTCCAGCGCCTTTTTCTCCAGCGGATGATCGTATTGCCAGTCGGGCTCCCTGCCCATGTGACGCCTGATCAACAGGGTCACGCCATCGTTCACGCCGACACCCGGGCGTACTGCCCCTACCTCCCATGCCATCTCAGTCAGGTTGCGCGGGCGGAGCCGGGTGACGGTCTGCATTTGTGCGGCCGATTCGATCTGAAACACGCCTATCGTGTCGGCGTTGTGGATGTCGGTGTAGACCGCCGGATCCTCGAAATCTATGCGCGATATGTCGACCCTTTCTTCGGTCTGCTTGCGGATGAGTTCAAGCGCTTCTGAAAGCTGCGATAACGCGCCAAGCGCCAGGAAGTCGATCTTCACAAACCCTGCGTCATCGGCGGCGTTTTTGTCCCACTGGCAAATGTACCGACCGTCGATTGCACTCCGCTGAAGCGGCACGGTTTCGGACAGGGGCCGCGCCGAAAGAATCATTCCGCCGGGGTGCTGGGCGAGGTATTTCGGGAAGTGGTTCAACTGCCCGGCCAGCTCGTTCAACATTTGCCACACGGGTGCGTCGACACGGTCGCGAAACTCGGGTAGTTCGGCCATTTCTCTGGCGAGACCGGGGATCGAGCTGTGGTCGTCGAGCCGCTTGTTGAGCCGCCCGAGGTCGTCCTCGGCAATCCCCAGAGCCTTGCCGAGGTCACGCACTGCGCCACGGATTCGATAGGTCGAAATCATCCCGGTGAGCACGGCGCGCTCGTAGCCCCAGCGCTCATGGATCCTGAGAATCAGCTCGGTGCGGATTTCGCGTGGAAAATCGAGGTCGATGTCCGGCGGTGCCAGTTTTTCTCCATTAGTCGTTTCGGGAAGGAACCGGTCGAGCCGCAGGCCGAACTGGAGGGGGTCGATGTGCGAAAGACCGGTGAGGTAGCCGATGAGCAGGGACACCGATGAGCCGCGCCCGCGGCCCGGCGGGGTTTCTTCGATAGGCCACCCAGA
>ENA-ORDI01000734-ORDI01000734.1-marine-metagenome-genome-assembly--contig:-NODE-734-length-20761-cov-12.402292_pt1 | contig 20761 bp, 17 predicted proteins | sample MGYA00248628_ERZ508525 | MGnify/ENA primary metagenome ERZ508525 (study PRJEB26195, sample SAMN05422138) | marine metagenome | isolation source: East of Porto Seguro, South Atlantic Ocean | place... | reverse complement strand
TGGTTTTCAGTCGGCAGGGACAGCCATCGATCAGCCAAGGGAGGTTATCCAGAAATTACTATATCATCATTTGATGTATTTTACAAGAATTGGAGATTTTACTTGGAGGGTGTCTGACTGAGAAGAATTAGTGGGGGTTACTCGTGGGTGAAGACGGGGGTGGTTTTAGGTAAATTACTTTCTGTTCTACTCCATCTAACATCTTTATTATGATGTTACCATCTTTGTCGAACACCGTTATTTTCCATGGCTCGTCTTCTCTGAACTCTCCTGTGATCTTAGTTCCATCTGAGAAAAAAAGTGTCCCTTTTCCATGTTTGACCCCTTCCTTCCACCCTCCAATATATTTTTCTCCATCTGCCCAAGTGTAGGTCCCATGTCCATGTTGGTGCCCACACTTCCATTCTCCTGTATATTTGCCCCCATCAGATGAAGTTTTTGTTCCTTGACCATTTGGTTGATTATCCTTGAATTCCCCTACATACTTGCAACCATCAGAAGTAATGACTGTCCCTTTTCCGTCCCGCTCTCCATCGTTATATGTACCCTCAAACGTTGATCCATCGGGATTGATAAATGTCCCATTTCCATGAGGTTCACCATCTTTCCAACCCCCGATATATTCACCATCCGGGAAAACATAAGTCACATGTCCAATAAATTCACCATCCCTCCATTCACCCTCAAAATTGTTACCATTATAAAAAGAGAGGATGCCTTTTCCATGATGTTCCCCATTTTTCCATTCTCCCACATACTTGGATCCATCAGGGTAATAGAATTCCCCTTGACCATCTCCGTTTTCCTTTCTTAGAAATATAACCTTTCGATTCTTGGACATTTAGATTCATTTGAATACTTAAAGATATTCTAACAACTCTAGGCCACTTTTATTAAGTAGTTCCTTTTAGTGTGACTTTTGGTTTATTTAATAAATCTTCAGATATCTTACATATTCGAGCAATCTCTAATCCCAATTTCTGAGCTTCTTCCCATGTCAATACTTTTACTCTTTGTGCACTATATTTTGTTTTTACCTCATCCATGTAGCAATCACACAAAGGATGTCTAATTCTATCTGGTATTTGAGATAAATTAGTCCGAAAATTATTGGAACATGTTTGCCACATGTTCCGTATTTGTTCTGTAGAATAATCTAATTCAGATGCTTTAGTATGACCGTAGGAAACTAATAAGAGAAGTATAGCTAACATATATTGTGTCTGTGTTTTCATACGAAACTTCACAATATAGAATGCAGAGGTAGAAAAGACTTAATTGAATTTCTGCTTAGCAATTTTTCAACTAAGAAAATCCCACCAAGGAATGTGGGAACAAATCCTGGTGGGATAATCGAAAAAACCTGACAGATTAAGATTAATTCAATTTCTTAACTTTTGACTTTGTAGATTGACCAATCTCAATCATGCGTGCTTTCTTTTCTTCAGGAACGATCCTTTCAAGATTAATGGTCAGCATACCATTAACTAAATCCGCTCCTTTGATAACCACATCATCAGAAATGGTAAAACTCCGTGTAAATGCCCGCTTGGCAATCCCACGATGTAAATACTCTCCTTCTTCCTGATCTGGTTTTGAACACACAGTCAATACACCTTCTTTGAGCTCTGCTTCCAGATCCTCCTTAGAAAATCCAGCAACAGCCATCTCGATGGTATATAGATCTTCTTCGTCCTTGCGAATATTGTAAGGTGGAAAACCAGTAGCGTTTCCATTCCTTTCAATATCTCCGAAAAGACGGTCAAACATTGAATCGAACCCAACGGTAATTCCAAGGGCTCTTTCAAAATCTGACGGTGTAATTGATGAATAACGTGCTAAATGTAACATAATACCTCCTTATATAAGCAAGGTGTTAACAGAATACCTCCAAACTATAGCACTAGACTTGGAGGTGGTTTATTGAGGCTACCACTATGGTCAACCCCAGACTCCGGATCTCTCACTTCAAAACAAGAGAGAGAACCGAAATTTCAGAACCGCTAAAAACAAGGTTAGGAATCTATGTTTTTTTAAGAGTCTCCAAAACCTTTTTTTGCAGTTGTTAGCACTCACTTTAGATGAGTGCTAACAACTTGTCAAGCTATTTTATAAAAAAAATTATTTTTTCTAAAATTGAGTAGTTGTAATAGGGGATAGACTGATAGAAAAGCCCGAGTAATAGCAATTTATATGATTTAATATATAGTAAATCAATAAGCATTACTATTTAAACACATTTTTGAAGGGTCAATATTTTATTTCTATTATGTAAAGTCATTGTCCCATCATCTTCAAACTTATCATTCTTGAATTCTCCTTCGTATTTGCTACCATATAAAAATAGACGTTCAATATAAAAACAAAACATATTGGAAAGCAGATTTTGCTCAGTCAGAAACTCAACTAGTTTGGTCGAGAGAAAAATACTCCATGTTCAAGATACTTCCCTGCCTTGATTCGGTTGAAATGTCCACATCGCGACGACAGGAATTGGACATCCCGAGAAATGTCGCTGCTGCACTCGGCAGTTCAGCAGTAGCAGCCGCCGTAGAAGGTCAATATGTCTTTGGAGATGGCAAGAAAGTCGATTGGAGTCGTTATGTACAGGCTGCTAACTTTGCAAAGGTAAGCATTCCTCCGGGTGTTTCCCTCCCGTCACGTGAGTGCATTCCATTCCCCGAGACACGGATCCAAGTCACTAACGAAACAACACTTGGAGCTTCAATGCGACTTGTAAAAAGCGGATTGGAACCTCTTGCTCTAAATTTTGCCAATGGTATCCACCCAGGCGGAGGCTTCCTGGGCGGTGCTAAAGCCCAAGAGGAGGTGCTTTGCAGATCTAGTGCTCTATACCAGACAATAATAGACGATCAGATGTATCTAGCACACCGCAAACGCTCACGATCGGATTCTACTGACTGGGCAATCTACTCGCCTGATGTTCCCGTCTTTCGAACGGACGACGGAACGGAACTTGAACAGCCCTGGCTACTGAGCTTCATTACATGTGCAGCTCCATACGCACCAGCCATCGGCAAGCAGGAAGCCGCAGACCTTTTGCAGAAACGTATTCATCGGGTGTTAGATATAGCACAGGCGTATAGACATTCCTCACTTGTTCTCGGCGCATGGGGATGTGGTGCTTTCGCGAATGATCCTCACCGCACCGCTAAAAATTTTCGGCAGGCTTTAGAAAACGACTTTGGTGGATCGTTTTCTGACATCATTTTTGCCATCACAGATTGGTCGCCGGAGAGGAAATTCCTTGGGCCTTTCCGAGATGAATTTGCTCTAACAGGCAAATGAATTGGGCCATCCAATGGGACAAGATGGCCGTACATAGTCAAATGTATTATTTACAAGGATGGTTGCACTAGGTTGGGTAGGGTTGTCTGACTGTGAAGAATTAGTGGGGGTTACTCACAGGAGATGACTGGGGTTAAAATAACTTGCTGAAATGACATCTGAGGAATTATCTGGTATTATCAACAGATAGGAGAGAGAACTGCAATTTGCAAGGGATATTACACCTGGGCCGACCTAACTGGAGCCAATACCCAAGGTGTATCTTTCGACAGTTGTAACACCTATGGCACTAAGTTTTAGCTGATCGATTACTCTTGTTGATCTTTTAGCAGTCTTCGCAAAATCTTACCGGACGGGTTCTTAGGGATCGCTTCGACGAATTCGACTTCCCTGACGTGCTTGAATGTGGATACCTTTGATGAAACAAATGACATAATTTCTTCTTCCGAGATATTACTTCCCGCTGACTTCACCACAAAGGCCTTTGGTATTTCTCCAGACTCTTCATCTGGTTTTCCGATCACGGCTGCGTCAGATATTTCTGGGTGTTCTATCAATAGTCCTTCTAGTTCGGCAGGAGGAACCTGAAAACCTTTGTACTTTATTAATTCTTTTTTCCTGTCAAGAACCCAGACGTAGCCTTCTTCATCCATCTTGCATATATCGCCAGTGTGGAACCACCCATCCGAGGTAATCGTTTCCTCTGTGGCTTCAGGGTTATTGAGATAGCCTTTCATTACCTGAGGACCCCTGACTACTAGCTCTCCGATCTCTCCAGGTTTTAATTCCTTGGTTGGATCTTCAGTATCTACTATTTTCTCCTCGGTATCTGCCAAGGCCGGCCCAATGGAACCAGCTTTCAGTAGATTAGGTTCCGTGAAATCTATATTCGTCACCGGAGATAACTCAGTCATACCATATCCTTGAATAACAGGGCAATTTAAGACTTCAGATATTTTTACCTGTAATTTTGAAGAAAGGGGGGCTGCTCCAAACATGGCAAACTTGAGGCATGACAGATCCCTTGATGCTAACCCGGGATACTGACTCAGACCTAGTCCTACCGGTGGAACCGTGAAAAGCTTTGTTATCCTGTGATTTTCGATGATAGAGAGAAATTCTTCCATATCAAAACGGCGCATCATGACCTGAGTTGCACCGGCGGCAATGCATGGATTCATCAGGACATTCATGCCGTATATATGAAACAAAGGGAGGTGTACAAGCATAACGTCGTCCTCTGCCATCGACGCACCACCTGAAAGGCCCATGAGCTGCTCAACATTGCTCACCAAGTTGAAATGAGACAGCATCACTCCTTTGGTAAGACCTGTTGTACCTGAAGAATACGGAAGAGCTGCCAGATCGTTTTCAGGGTCTATATCGGTAGCTGTATATGCTTCAGCCTGACTCAATAATTGCCAGAATGATCCTTGTTTGGTCTTATCGGTTGTTATAACGATTGATCTGACGTCATTTTTGATTAACTTTTTGGTTTCATCAAGAATTTCACTTAGTGATTCATGCACCACTAATATCTGGCATCCACTGTCTTGTACTTGATGCGCAATTTCTCTTTCCCTATACCCCGAATTTATGGTGGATGCTACTGCTCCTGATCGCGTTATCCCATAAAATGCTATTACAAATTCAGCACAGTTGGGGGCAAGTATTCCAATTCGATCACCCTTCAAGACTCCTAATGTCTTTAAAGCACCTGAAAATTGCGAGCTAAAATTTTCGAGCCCAGAGAAAGTGTAACTACTATCTCCATCAATTATTGCTGTCTTATCCGGATACTTTGACGCTGCAGTTGTCAGAATGTCGTGAATTGGATGAACGCCATAGGGTTTCAGTGAAGGCCTTGTCGTGTTTCTTGCCATTTGGCACCTCTCAGTTATTGATATTTTCTAAGAAAGATATAGTGTTATTTCAGCGTGAGGGAATGATACAGCAAAATTGCAATGCCGTTCTCTTTCTAGGGTGCTGCATCAAAATTCTTTTTGTAAATTGTCTCCAAGCAAAGTTTTGGTGAATTATCTACATTGTTCTTCGGCTCCGCATAAACGACTGAAAAAGAGAAAAAAATCATCAGTACAATTAATTTCATTGCTTAACCTCAAATTGTGTACCCTCCCAACATCAACAATAAAACCGTCTTTTTATTAGATTCAACTAATACCTTCCCCATATCAACCAACACAATTCTGTACTTACCAACATTCCCACCTTCCCTAGTCCAGCCATAGTCTTCTCCATTAATCTCAACCCAGGCAAACTTGCCATTCGTGGCATGGGAGGTCCCGATGAGCTTCAGGATGTCTTGTTTCTTGGTGGAGATGCCAGCAGATGCAGTTGTGCCTGCAAGTAGTAGAGATGAAACAAAAACTAGGATGATTAGTATTAGTCTCATGGGTTAAATAGTGGCTGTTTTAGGAGAAACCTATATATAACAACATTTTTATTGTTTTTCAAGGTTATTTAGAATATTCATGTAGGTTCTAATATTTTTTTTGGGGGGATTGTCTCGCTCTCTAAATAACAAAGTAGGGGGGGTACCCCGTAGGGGTGGTAGGGGGACTATAATGTTGCAAATTTGTTGCACTAGACCACAAATAAGTACAATATTGTAGTTTGTTGTTGATTACACATCTAACTGATATTACATCTTTAATCAATTGTGCATTGTTGTGATTTACAGTTGTAATCTCACTTTTAATCAGGTGGTCCGGGGTTCGAGCCCCCGCCGACCCACCAAGGAAAAGAGTAACTTATCAAGAATTCCTGCCTCTCTCACTTGCAATTGTGCCGTTTTTACGCTATTCAATTAAAGCTGAAACGTCAATCCTCTTGAAACTCAACCACAAGCAACAACAAAAAAAGGAATGATATGAAATTTTTATCGATAACAATCAGCAGAAAATTGTTTTTTATTTTCATAATAAACTCAATTATTACTGTCACTATTTCCGGAATGGTTATATTTTCATTTTTAGGATTATCGAGTCAATTCAACTTTAATTCCGAACTTTCAACCTATAAAAGCACACTTGATTCCATCAGGATTGAACAATCCAAGCTGAAAGGTCACGCACAATCATTTTATTTGAATGTGTCAGATGAAACCATCAAAGAAGGACTTGGAAACATAGGTGCTTCAATCGTCTTTATTAAAGGGTCACTGGCAAAATTGAAAGATGAAAATAACGAGACAATCAGCAGCAGTTCTCTTGGCAGTATTCACAGATTTAATTTGGATGAGCACAAATTAAACAAAATTGAGTCATTGAAAGCAAAATATGGAACAGCAATGCCTTCGGAACAATATGACGCAGAATTAAATGAATTGAAGAAAAAACTGAAAAACAAAACATTTATCTTTGACTTCCAACTGGAAGATTTAATTTCCAGAACCGGAGACAAAGAATTGGATCAACTGCTTCGCTCCTCGAAATTTTCGACTGTTATTTCAAAAGATTTGGAACAGATCGAACAAGGAGTATATAATCTTAAAATTTTTACTAAAAGAATTGCGGAGGTTTCCAGTGAGAAGATGAACTCCGGTCCTGTTGCCAAAAAGAATATATCTAATCTAATCAATGCCTTTAATGATTTTAAAAGTAAAAGAAAGAGGATCATTTTTAAACTAAGAGCAAAACGAAGTCTGATCGCGGGCAAACCGGAATACGAAACTTTCATGCAAAAAATGATGGGAGGTGAGGCAGATGGAGTTGATGGATTCCAGAAAAAAGAATTCCTTACTCAAAATTTATATTATCAGTTGAATTTACTTATTGTAGAACTGGATGAAATCATGAGTGCGTCACAAGCAAAACGGGATGATGTGGGTTCAGCAAATCTCTCAGATCTTGAATGGATGTTGGATGATTACAAACTGATCAGGGATGATTTGACTACGATCGTCAACGAAACTGAGACGCAGAGCAACATTGATTCATTCAAAAATGTTGATGAACAATTCATGAAGACTTTTGAAAGCGTCAAAAAGTCAGGGTTACTGGTCAGTGAAAGTAAATTGCTGGACAACAATTATACAGAGTTAAATCTTGGCTTGTCGAGGATTCTGGGAGATATAAATGCAGTAATCAATGAAGACATTGAAAAAATCAATGCAAGTGTGATTGGAGAAACGGGAACCTTCATCTGGGTCGTGATGATCATCACAGTAATCGGACTGCTTGTCAGCCTCTTGTTCGGTTTTATGGTGAGAAGGTCCATTACCGCTCCCGTGAACGATCTTGTTACCATGTCAAAGGACATTGCGCAGGGAGAGGGCGACCTAACCAAAAGGATTATGGTTGCCGGTAAAGATGAGCTTGGTGAATTGTCAACCTGGTTCAACATGTTTCTTCAACGTCTCAACAATATGGTAGTTGAGGTCAAAAAACATGCCTCAAACATTAATGTTTCCTCGCAGGAGATGGCACTCGGCAACCAGGATTTGTCAAACCGTACCCATCAGCAAAGTTCTTCGCTGGAAGAAACTGCCACCGCAATGGAAGAAATCAACAGTATTGTGCAGAACAACGCGGAAGATGCAAAAAACGCGAATGAAATTACACAGAAAGCACAGCAATCTGTGGTTGACAGCAGAACCGAATTACTTGAGACAGTCAACAAATCCATCGATACAAACCAGGAGATGCTGCAGAATCTTCAGCAAACAAATACAAGTGTAGTTGAAGCCATGGAAGAAATTATGGAGAGCTCCAAAAAAATTGAAGGAATCACCACACTAATGAACGACATCGCTTTTCAAACAAATCTACTTGCGTTAAATGCTTCAGTCGAGGCAGCAAGGGCTGGGGAGCATGGCAAAGGTTTTGCCGTTGTAGCGTCCGAGGTACGGAAACTTGCACACCGTTCCGCAAAAGCGTCTACGGAAATTGGAGTGTTGATTCAAACCAGTCTGGAACGCATAAATTCCGGGAGAAAACTTGTAAAAGATGGAGAGCAGGGGATGGATGAAATGAGAACTAAAATAGAAAACATGCTCAACAACCTCAAAGTTGAGAGTGATTCTAATCTCAATGGAATTTTGCAATCAGTCAAGGAAGTTTCAGAAGTGATGGAAAACATCAAGGTGGCCTCACAGGAACAGGCGGAAGGTGTGGATCAAATCAACAGGACGATTGCGGACATGGACCGTATTACGCAGGAAAACTCTGCCCTGGTCGAGCAAAATACCACTGCAAGCCAGCACATGGCTGAGGAAGCAGAGCAATTACAGACGCTTCTCAATACCTTTAAAGTAGAAGAAAAGGGTTCAACGAATACAGAAAGACACTCAATACAAATTGAACAGAACAAAACCGGACATGGTCAAGGCGCGGTTGAAAAACTTCCGGGAAATACAGCATCTGAAAAACCGCAGGAATTGCTATTGGATATGGAAGACAAAGCTCAACCTCCTTTCAGATAAATTTTCCGCTCACTCTAAACTTACCAGTGTCCTGTATCATTTAAAAATTAGGGTCTGTGCCATAACGAGTGAGCTTAGAAATAACACCAGAATTAATTCCGAGGTTTTTAAGATAACAGATATTCTTAACCGATTTATCGGGTTACCACTTTATTTCTGGTCAGATAAGGCAAGCATTGACACACTACACGAGGAAATATAGATTAGACTTGCCAAAAGATTATTAAGATGAGAGATTTTTTTCTAGCGTCAAATCACTACTATTTTAAAATGGGGGTTTTTTAACAAATTCAACCATGTTAATAATTTACAACAATCAATAAAATATAACACATAGAGTTAATATGAAAATGTTTTCGATGACAATAAGTAGAAAATTATTTTTTGTTTTTTTAACAAATTCTTTTGTAACAATTATTATTACAGGATTGGTTATTCAGTCCTTTATTGGAATATCGAGTTCAATTGAATTTAACTCAAAGAGGTTTTCACTTTTTAAATCAAATCTAGATTATTTAAGACTGGAACAGGAAAAATTAAAAAAATCTACAATACTACTCAATCTTGATTCAATTAAGAATCAAAAAGAATTTGTATTAGCATTAGTAGACTCTGTAAACAATGTTGATGAATTAATAAAACAATTGTCAGATGAAAAATATAATCAGATTCATAAGCTAATTTTAAAAGATGACAAAGATGTTATCAGTGGAATAAATCAAATTAGCAGTATTAATAGCGTAATGATGTTAGGTCTGGTAAAAATAAAAAGAACCCTGACTGGCCTTGAACAGGTAGATGTCAAATTAAAAAAACAAACTCCTATTTTAAATGCAGGTTTTGAGGGGTTTGATAAAAGCATAGATAAAATTTATGGTCGTATATTTATGATGAGGTCAATGTCCGGAAGTGTTACTGAAAGTGTAAGTGCAACAAAGACCAAAAAAAGAGGAGAATTTAAAGAAAATTATTACAGGATAATTCAGGATTACAAGACGATCTACACTAATATAACTAAGTCAAGGGGAACCGAAAAAGTTGCTGATGTCAAACAACTGTATGAAAAGAGTTATCAGGAATTTGATGAATTTTATAAATTATTTAAAGTGGATACATACAAAAAACTCTACAATAATTTCATTAATTCGTTAACAAAAAACTCTGATTTAGTTCTTCTAGAATATGGCTTATTGAAAGATTTAAGTAATTATGTGAATGATTTCAACAATTCTAACATTTCACTAGAAACAACTATTGAGAATGTGGGAGGCGTGGTTAATTTAGAATATGATAAGTCTTCTGATGATGTAGTAAATGAAGCACAGCAATTTATCTGGATCGTACTTGTAATCAGCATAATCGGTTTCATTGTCAGTCTGTTAGTCGGATATTTTGTGAGAAGGTCCATAACTGTTCCTGTGAATGACCTCGTCACAATGTCAAGGGATATTGCCCAGGGAGAAGGCGACCTTACCAAAAGGATTATGGTTTCCGGCAAAGACGAACTTGGTGATCTGTCAACCTGGTTTAACATGTTTCTTCAACGTCTTAACAATATGGTATCTGAGATTAAAAAACATGCTGCAAATATCAATGTATCATCCCAAGAGATGGCTCTGGGCAACCAGGACCTCTCTAGCCGCACCCATCAGCAAAGCTCCTCGCTGGAAGAAACCGCCACTGCAATGGAAGAGATAAACAGCATTGTGCAGAACAACGCGGAGGATGCAAAAAACGCGAATCAAATCACACAAAAAGCACAGAAATCTGTGGTTGACAGCAGAACAGAATTACTTGATGCCGTCAACAGTTCCATCGAAACAAACCAGGAAATGCTGCAGAATCTCCAGAGCACAAATACCAGCGTGGTTGAAGCCATGGAAGAGATAATGGAGAGCTCCAAAAAAATTGAGGGAATCACTACACTGATGAACGACATTGCCTTCCAGACCAACCTTCTTGCACTTAATGCTTCAGTTGAGGCAGCACGTGCTGGAGAGCACGGAAAGGGTTTCGCGGTTGTAGCATCTGAGGTCCGTAAACTTGCGCACCGTTCTGCAAAAGCATCTACGGAGATTGGAGTGTTGATTCAGACCAGTCTGGAACGCATAAATTCCGGACGGAACCTGGTAAAAGACGGAGAGAAAGGGATGGATGAAATGAGAACTAAAATAGAAAACATGCTTAATAACCTCAAATCTGAGAGTGATTCCAATCTCAATGGAATTTTGCAATCAGTCAAGGAAGTGTCCGAAGTAATGGAAAATATCAAGATTGCTTCCGAAGAACAGGCCGAGGGAGTGGATCAGATAAACAAGACAATTGCAGATATGGACCGTATTACGCAGGAAAACTCCGCACTGGTCGAGCAAAATACCACTGCAAGCCAGCACATGGCTGAGGAAGCAGAGCAATTACAGACGCTTCTCAATACATTTAAGGTTGAAGAAACGGGCTCCAAAGAAATTGAAAGTCATACCAAACAGATTGAACAGATTAACCTGGGACAAAAACAAGTGAGGGTTAAGAACATTATGTCGAAGATAGAACCTGAAACCCCAAAGGAATAGCTAATAGGTACGGAAGACAAATCCATACCATCTTTCAGAAAAAATACTTTACTCACTAAAAACTATCTAGACTCACTGATTGCAATGCAAATCACCAAAAGTCCAAATAACACTGCAACTGCAAAATTAATGTCGGTTCCTGAACCAACGGAAGATGAATTCAATCTTTTTCGAAAACTGGTTCTGAAGGAACTTGGCTTTGAGTGGGGAGATGACAAGAAGTATTTGCTCTACGCACGAGTTCAGAGAAGGCTGCAAAAAAACCGACTGCAAACTTTCCAGAACTATTATGATTTTATTGAAAAAGATGAAAACAGTAGTGAGCGGCAGTATCTCTATAATGCTGTAACTACAACCAAAAGCGAGTTCTATAGGGAAAAACAGCATTTCGAATTTCTTCGTCAAAATATTTTCCCAGATTTGAAAAACCATACATCCCGTCGACAGCGTAAGTTGAGATTTTGGAGTGCAGGTTGTTCCAGCGGTGAGGAACCTTATACACTGGCAATGGAAGCTCATGATTATTTTGGTGCCAGTTTCATTTCTAACGGAGGACTACGGATTCTAGGTTCTGATGTAAATACTGAGGTGCTTGAATCTGCTGTTACCGGTTGTTATGCAGAAAAATTACTCAGTCCAATCCCTGTCGCATTCAGCAAGCGATATTTTTTTTCGGAATCTAAAGAGATTAATTCTCATCATCAGATAAAAACTGAAATTCAGCAGTTAATCCAGTTTCGTCAGTTTAATTTAATGTCTGCAAAATACCCGATTGCGACAAAATTTCAGTTGATCTTCTGCAGGAATGTACTCTATTATCTGCAACCGGAAAGGCGGGAATTTTTAATCAGGAAACTGGTTGATCACCTTGAAGAAGGTGGATGGCTGGTTTTGGGAATAACAGAATCGGGATATAAAATTGATAAAATGAAAAAGCATTCCATCAGCATCTATCAAAAAATATGACCTACTTTTTAATTTAAAAACATCTATGGAAATTGTATTGGAAAGTACCGGAATGAAAGTAAAAGGCAATTGTGTCATTCAAGAGCTTCAGCCTCTACAAAAGACTATGCTTGAAACAATCAACTCTGAACGCAGCAGCATTGAGATTGATTTATCTGAAATAAGAGTTATCGACACTGCAGGGGTTCAGCTACTCGCTGTTTGCCGTAAAAGCGCACTGGAAAAAGGGAAAACTTTCCGGATTACATCGGAGTCCGAAGCAGTCAGGGAAGCACTAAAGATAACAGGATTGGAATCGATGCTGGAAAATTCAAAGAAAGCTTAGGTTGATATGTCCGCAAAAATTATGACAGTTGACGATTCAAGGACTATCCGGGGGCAAGTCCGGAGAATACTTGAACAGCAAACTGAAGAAAATTACACCATTGTGGAGAAGGGTGATGGTTTAGAAGCCTTGCGTTGGCTTTCAGACTGTTTAATAAAAGATCTTCCAGATGTGATTGTTTTAGACCGGAACATGCCAAATATGAGTGGCGATGAATGCATCAGAATTCTAAAGAAGGATGATGACTGGAAGAATATCCCCGTTCTTTTTCTCACCGCCCAGAGCGACATTCGTCAACTGGTGCTCGGTCTGGCGAAACTTGGAGCAGATGATTACTTGCCAAAACCTTTTGATTTTGATGAACTGGCGGCTCGTGTCAAAGTGATGGTGAGAATCAAACAGGCAGAGGATGAATCACGAAGGCTCAACAAGGATTTGGAACTGTCATTGATTCAGCAGCAAAAAGCATTTGAAGAGTTGAAAACAACAAAAATGCGCCTTGCTGAAACGGAAGCAGCGGCAAAACTGACAGCGGTATTTGAAAAATTTGTTCCCAAGGAATTTATTAAACGCATCGCACCAGATGGGCTGGAGCATTTAAAATTTGGAAAGGCGGATACTGATTTTATTAGCATCCTTTTCTGTGATATCAGATCATTTACAAGTCTTTCTGAGAAGATGTCGCCACAGGAACTCGTAGATTTTCTCAATGATTATTTCAAACGGATGACCGGTCCAATTTCCGAAAACAAAGGATTTGTTGATAAATTCATCGGAGACGCAGTGATGGCATTGTTCAGCATTCCGGATGAGCCCAATGCCGCAGATGCACTAAACAGTGTCGTTGCTGCAATTGGAATGCAGCAACAGATTGATTCGTTCAATATCGACAATGAACTTACAGATGAAAAACTATTAAGGATTGGCATTGGGATTCACAGTGGACCCGTTATTATTGGGACAGTTGGCTCTGAAGAACGCATGGAATCAACTGTTACAGGAGACACGGTAAATCTTGCTGCAAGATTGGAGGGTTTGACTAAATTCTATAGAAGTAAGATATTAATTTCTCAATCAACTTATGAATTTATCAAAAAGGAAGAATCACTGGAATTTCGTGAACTCGATCTGGTTCAGGTAAAGGGAAAAGAAGAACTGGTCACCATAATTGAAGTCTGCAATAGTGATCCTGAACCAATTCGTGAACAAAAACTAGGCAGTCGGGAAAAGTTTGCAGAAGCCTTGAAAAACTATCGGGATCAAAAATGGACAGCAGCGACGACAAAATTCAAATCCTGCTTAAAAGACTGTCCTGAAGACGGAGCGGCTGCATTATACCTGGATCGCTGCAAAACTTTTAAGAAAACACCTCCCCCAAAAGACTGGAAGGGACAGCAGGTTTTTGACCAGAAATAAATGAACAAAAATAATAAATAATTCTTAATCATTCAAAACAGGTAGAGATAAAGTGGACAATCCAGCTTTGGAAGAGTTTGTTGAGGAGGTCGAGGAGATAATCGAGGATTTGGAGGAAGGAGTCCTTCTACTCGAGGAACAACCAAAAAAACGCTCGCTGATTGATCGTATTTTTCGTGACATGCACACCATAAAAGGCGGTGCAGGAATGGTCATGGAGACAGAATTAGCAGAATATGCCCATCATTTCGAAAACCTTCTGGACAAAGCACGGAACGGAGAAATTGTCTGCACTCCGGAAATGGCATCTCTACTACTAAGATCCATTGATGGATTCAGATCTTTTTTGGACAAAATTCGTGAAGGTGGAGATGTTGATCAACAATTAATAAATGAAACACTTGAACAACTCAGAGAATTTGAAAAGAATGCCGGCAAGACTGCAACAAAACCTGCTGCCAAAAAATCTGTTGAAAAAACAAAAGGAACTGATGTTTCGCAAAATGAATCAACTCCGGATGAAAAGATAAAACCTGAGCAAAGTTCTGCACCTGAAGAGAAAAAGATTGAAAGCGATAAGTCAGAAGAACAGGAAGAAGTTCAGTGGGATGATGAAGATGAAGGAGAAGAAACCGCTTATCTGCTTCATCTGAAGTTTGATTCAGAAATGTTGCGTAAAGGCTCAGATCCAATTCTGTTAATAAAGGATTTAACAGAGCTAGGAGATTTGGCCATGATTCCACATTTAGGACGTCTTCCGGACCTGAAGAATCTTGATCCTGAAGAAATACATTTATGGTGGAGTGCGAAGCTGGTAACCACCCATCCTGCAGAGGAAATTGAAAATATTCTGATTTTCTTTCAAGATGATAAAAATGAAGTTAATTTTGAAGCAGCGGAATCTCCTCCGGGGGATCCGGGACTTGCCTCTTTTGGAATTTATGGGGATCAAGAAAGCGAAGAACAAAGCAAAGAGCAAGAACAAAGCAAAGTTGATGAATCGGAAGTAGAAACCAAATCAGAACCAGAACCAGAAGCAGAAGCGGCAGCAACAGATGATCAAGAAGCAAAAGTCGGTGAAGACTCTAAAAATGAAATAACACAAGAACCTGACTCACCTGAAGAACAACAAAAAACAGTATCCGCTCCGGAAATACAGAAATCATCACCTCCTAAGGCTGATGCAAAGAAAGATACAGGGATCAAAACCACACAGTCAATTCGTGTCACGATTGACAAACTTGACAATTTGCAGAACCTTGTTGGTGAAACAGTTATCAATCAAGCCCGCCTGCACCGCTTAAGTGACAAGATCATGGAGATCGATGTAAATCTAGGAGAGATGCTTTCACAGTTTGTGGAAGACAACGAAAAGTCAGTGCAGGAACTCCAGGATCAGATTTTACAGGTACGCATGATTCCAGTGGGCAGCATCTTAAATAACATGAAACGAACGGTTCGTGATTATGCCACCCGCAGCAAAAAGAAAATCAGGTTGGAAATTGAAGGCGGAGATACAGAATTAGATAAAACAGTCACAGAACAGCTCCAAGGACCTTTGGTGCATTTAGTACGCAACTCAATGGATCATGGGATAGAAGATTCAGAAACACGTGAAAAACAAGGCAAGGATCCCACAGGCACCATCTCGCTTAAAGCATCACAACAGGAGGGTTATGTTATTGTCGAAATAGAAGATGACGGGAAAGGTATTGATCCCAAAGTAATTTTTGATTCTGCAGTGAAGAAAGGATTTGTAAATGAAACAGATGAACTTACTGAAGATGAAATTTATAATTTGCTTTTTCTGCCGGGTTTTACGACAACTACTGAAGTAACAGATGTTTCCGGACGCGGAGTGGGGATGGACACCGTCAAACGTGACATTGAAGCATTGCTTGGAACAATTGAAATTTCAAGTGAGCTGGGTAAAGGCACCAGTACTAAACTTAAATTACCGCTTACACTTGCCATCATTGAAGGGATGATGATTGACGTAGGTAATCAGGTTTTTACCATTCCTCTACTTTCGGTAAATGAGTCGCTAAGGCCGGTTCCAAAACAAATTAAAAAAATTAAAAACAAAGGTGAACTGGTGGAAATCCGTGGGGAATATATTCCCATGTTACGCCTGCATGACCGCTTGAATATAACACCACGGTTTAAGGAACCCACTGAAGGCTTGGTTGTAGTAGTGCAGCATGCTAACCGTAAGCAGTGCATCTTCGTCGATGAAATTGTCGATCAAGGACCCGTCGTCATCAAGAGTATGGAAGATAACTTCATTCAAGTCCCGGGAATTGCCGGAGCGACCATTCTCGGCGATGGAAGAGTTTCATTCATTTTGGATGTTGCAAGTCTTGTTAATTGAAATCCAAAGCAAAGGACGAAATGGAAAATAATCAAAGCAAAAATTACCTTGGCTCCGTAAACCTTTCAGATGAAGATCTGGAAGATATGAGCCTGGAAATTTCCTACAGTGAAGGTACGAGATTGATCACCTTCATACTTGGTGAGGAAAAATACGGCCTGGACATCCTTAAGGTTCGGGAACTTATCAGCTTTCCGGAAGGTCTGACGCGCATTCCCGGGATGCCGGATTTTATCATTGGAATGTTTAATCTACGAGGACTTGTGATTCCTGTTATGGACCTTCGCAAAAAATTTAAGATGTCGGTTGAAGAGAGGCATGAGTTCTCCGTGATTATAATTGTTGAAGTAGAAAATAAAAACATTGGCCTTACTGTAGATTCAGTGTCAGATGTTATTTTTGTCAAGGAAGAAAACATTCAGGATACTACTGAGTTAGCAGTGAATGTTGACACCAAATTTATTAAAGGCGTTGCTAAAACCAAGGATGAAATGGTAATTCTCCTGGACATTGACTACCTGCTTTCAAAAGAGGAATTCGATACATTACTGGAAGACAAGAGTGAATAATGAAAGAGAAACCAACACCTCCTTACAAAGTACTTATTGTTGATGACTCTGCAGTAGTCAGAAAAACACTGAAGGAGATTTATTCATCAGATCCTGAACTGGAAGTTATTGGAGCTGCACCGGATGCGTTGATTGCACTTCGTATGTTAGGTAAAGCAAAACCTGATGTTATCAGTCTTGATGTGCAAATGCCCCGGATGGACGGTCTAACTTTCCTTGAGCGTCTGATGAAGTCGAATCCGATGCCGGTCGTAATGGTCAGTGCCTTGACTACGCAGGGCAGTAAAGAGGCATTACGCAGTTTAGAACTTGGCGCAGTTGATATAGTCGAAAAACCTAGACTGGGAGTCAGGGAGGCACTTGAAGAAATTTCGATCCAGATTTGCGATAAAATGAAAGCTGCGGCACAGGCCAGGGTCATCACGCCACATCAGCGTTTTATGACCCCGCAAAAAAAGTTTAGTGCCGATGCTATTCTTGCCGCGGTAAGTGCACCTTCTGGAATTAAAGGGCAGGATTCAATAATTGCCATAGGAGCATCTACTGGAGGCACCATTGCTCTAAGAGAAGTGCTTTCACCTTTACCGGCTGACATGCCCGGCATTGTAATTGTACAGCACATGCCGAAAGCTTTCACTCCGTCTTTTGCCGAAAGCCTGAACAAGGAATGCCAGTTAAACGTTCTTGAAGCTCAAGAAGGCGAAAAAGTGGAACGCGGTAAGGTTTTGATTTCACCTGGTGATCAGCACATGATGCTCAAACTTGTTGGCAAAGACTATACTGTTACCATGAACAGCGGAGAACTTGTAAACCGGCACCGGCCATCTGTCGATGTGCTTTTCCGCTCAGTCGCGAACCTTGTTGGAAAAAAATCGATTGGAGTAATTCTGACCGGAATGGGTGATGACGGTGCGGCCGGAATGGCAGAAATGCACAATGCAGGTTCACTTACCTTAGCCCAGGACGAGGAATCCTGCGTAGTTTACGGAATGCCGCGCAAAGCGGTAGAATTTGGGGCTGTGGATGAAGTGAAAAACCTCGAAGGAATAGTAAGACGCCTGATCCAACTCCGTTGAACCAACCTTTTATTTCTCGGACCGGTTTTCATTGGACCTCTTTTTACTTATGATTAATGTGAAAACCATCTCATTACCCGCATTGATTTAAAAGGAGTCAAGGTCAGTCATAATGCTGATTTGGCGATGCCCTGAAATTTGATTGGCCTATTTATGAATTTCCTGTTAGAAATGATCAATTCGAATAAAGTTATAATACCACTCTAGAAAAGACTTAACATGCCAAAATCATTGATGCACATAGTTAAATATATTTTTTTATTTCAAAGCCTTTTCTTGTATTTTCCTGCCGCAACCGTTTATGGAGGGGAGACTCCATCGGTTCCGGATACCAGAGTTTACTTCATAAATATTAAAGACGGACAGACGCTGAAAAGTCCTTTCCTGATTCAACTCGGTCTGACAAGTGAGATGGGGATCGCCCCGGCGCTCGCTGACTGGCCGGATACAGGGCACCATCACCTGATTATCGACTCCCCTCCTCCAAATGTTAATAAGTCCATCAGCAACAAACACGTTCATCTGCACAAGGGACAAACGGAAATCACATTGAAGCTGACAACCGGAAAACACACACTGCAGATAGTACTTGGCGATTATTCTCATATTCCGCACGATCCTCCGGTGATGTCGAAGATCATAACTATAAATGTCGAATAAAGGTTCACCATGTTCTTAAACCGTTTGACCATCAGGAACCAGCTTGTGCTGGTTATTTTAATCGGCGGGATTCTGATCCTGACAGCCATGTCCTATGTGCTGATACGTATGCACAGCGATTTTGCTGAGCATCAGTTCATGCTCCGCCATGAACGTTTAACAGCCCTCATGGCCAATGAAATTGCGCCTGCGCTACATCTCGGTGATGGGCGTATAGTCAGCAAGAAGGTAAAGGTATTCGTTTCCACAGTGGAAGAAAACCTGGTACTCCTCAAGGCTTTCGATCTTGAAGGCAAAATGGTTTATGAAAAACTGAACGGTGATCAGGCGCCCGACCTGGACAAGAAGATTCTAGAAAATCTGAGGGAACTGAAGCAGGGCGGAGAAATCAGGGAAGATTCCCCACACAATGTAGTTCTTTTGAAGCCGGCCTTTCTACCGGGAAATGAAATTGGCGGATTCATCGGCGTAGCCTGGAGCAAACGAGAGCTGACAGAACTCCGATGGGAACTAATCAGCACTGCCATGTTCTTCACCCTCGCGTTTCTGATAGTCGGTGGCATTCTTATCATATTAATCCTCCATTATTTCATTACACGACCGGTGGGTAAAATGGTAATGATGATTGACTACGAATCAAGGGAGATTGCCAATGCGAACCGGAAACTTGCAATACGAACTCAGCGACAGAGTTCTTCACTGGAGGAGACTGCGGCATCGATGGAACAGATGTCGAGTATCGTGTACAGCAATGCAGACGATGCCAAGAACGCGTCAACATTAGTGCGTTCCGCCCGTGAAACGGTGGATTCAAGTCGCCGTGAACTGCAGGAAACCGTAATCCAGACCATTGAAACCAACGAGCGCACTCTTTCCAAGCTTCAAGCCGCTAACGCTCACGTGGTTGAAGCTATGGCAGCTATTTCAGAAAGTTCCGTAAAAATATCAGGCATCATCACACTGATTAACGACATTGCCTTTCAGACAAATTTGCTGGCACTAAATGCTTCCGTTGAAGCAGCACGAGCCGGGGAACACGGCAAAGGTTTTGCGGTGGTGGCCACTGAGGTCCGCAGGCTCGCTCACCGTTCTTCCAAAGCATCATCTGAAATCGGGAAACTGGTCGAATTGGAAATGCAGAGTATCAAAAACGGAAGAGAGTTTGTCGAAGGAAGTGATCTGGCTTTAAACAGCATGCAGCAAGAAACTGAAGAAATGCTGAAAACTCTTAAAGACAAAAGCAATGAAAGTATGGAAGAAATACTTAAAGCCGTCATCAATTTTTCTGAAATGATGGAAAACATCGAGGCGGCGTCAACGGAACATGCAACCGGCATCAGTCAGGTCAATGAGGCAATTGCAGATATGGACAAACTGACCCAGGAAAATTCGTTAATGGTTGAGCAGAATGCATCGGCCAGCCAGAATATGGCGCTGGAAGCCGAACGCCTGAGACGGATGTTTTCCTCAAAACAAAGCAGGCAGTTGGAGGTTTCTTCCGGAATAGCTGGCGGGCAGTTCGTTGAAGGTTCTGCGCAGGACAGAGTTCAGGAAATGACAGCTACTTCTATGTCAAGTCACAAAGAAGACGGTGAGCAGAAGGTCCCACAGATTGAAATGCCGGAATGGGGCAAAAAACTTGAAAATTTTAAGTGAAACGAAAATATTAATTTCCCGGACGACATCCAATCCATCCTGAAAACATACTTAGGGTGTACTGAAAAAGGTTTTCACTTGTCATCCCGGACTTGATCCGGAATCCAGATTCCAGATCAAGTTAAGAACAGGAATTGAAACAGTTCCCCTGGATTCCGGGTCTCCACTCCGCTCCGCCCGGAATGACAATAAGGGGGCATCACGTCATAGTCGGCCGCTACCAATTTATTTAAACTGTGGTCATCTACGAAATCTGTAGCTTCCCTTTTTATCACACCAGCTTCTGTTTGCCAATCGGTAGCCGTCGGATTCGCTTTCCTGTGACGGCGAAAATGGCGTTGGTGATCGCCGGGGGAGTCGGGGGCAATCCGGCATCCCCGCCATACGGGCCTTGTTCGCT
>ENA-ORDI01000727-ORDI01000727.1-marine-metagenome-genome-assembly--contig:-NODE-727-length-20805-cov-2.907323_pt1 | contig 20805 bp, 16 predicted proteins | sample MGYA00248628_ERZ508525 | MGnify/ENA primary metagenome ERZ508525 (study PRJEB26195, sample SAMN05422138) | marine metagenome | isolation source: East of Porto Seguro, South Atlantic Ocean | place... | reverse complement strand
CATGTCAAAGGGAAGAACGCCTGGCGGCGGGAATAGGGGTGATGCCAATCGTCGGCGACCAGCAAGTGATGGGTGTGCGGGGCGTTTTTGAGCACATTGTCGTCGCCGTCGGCGTCGCCGTTCTCGATCGCCGCGATTTCGGCCCGGATCGCGATCATCGCCTCGCAGAAACGGTCGAGCTCGCGCTTGGCCTCGCTTTCCGTCGGTTCGATCATCAGCGTATCGGCGACCGGGAAAGACATGGTCGGCGCGTGGAAACTGTAATCGATCAGCCGCTTGGCCACGTCGTCGACGGTTATGCCGGATGATTCCTTGATCGGGCGCAGATCAATAATGCATTCGTGGGCGACCATGGCGTTCTTGCCCGTATAGAGGACCGGGTAATGGGGCTCCAGGCGCCGGGCGATATAGTTGGCGCCGAGGATCGCCACCTGGGTCGCTCTCTTCAGCCCGTGGCCCTTCATCATGAACATGTAGGACCAGGAAATCGGCAGGATCGATGCCGACCCCCACGGCGCCGAGGACACGGTGCCGATGGTCTCGCCGCCCCGGGCCGCCGGGTTGACGGCATCGACCAGGGGGTGATCGGGCAGGAACGGCGCCAGGTGCTTCAACACCCCGATCGGCCCGACCCCCGGGCCGCCGCCGCCGTGGGGAATGGCGAAGGTCTTGTGCAGGTTCAGGTGCGCCACGTCGGCACCGATTTCGCCGGGCCGGCAGATGCCGACCAGGGCATTCAGGTTGGCGCCGTCGAAATACACCTGGCCGCCGTGGCCGTGAACGATGGCGCAGATTTGGCCGATCGCCTCCTCGAAGACCCCGTGCGTCGACGGATAGGTGATCATCAGCGCCGCCAGCCGGTCATGGTGTTCCTGGGCCTTGGCCTCGAGGTCGCCGATATCGACGTTGCCGGCCTCGTCGCAGGTGACCACCACCACCCTCAACCCGGCCATCTGGGCGCTGGCCGGGTTGGTGCCGTGGGCCGAGGCCGGGATCAGGCAGACGTCGCGGCCGCCCTGGCCCTGGCTTTGCAGGTATTTGCGGATGACCAGAAGGCCCGCGTATTCGCCCTGTGAACCGGCGTTGGGTTGCAGGGAGATGGCGTCGAAGCCGGTCGCCTCGGCGAGCATGTGTTCGAGTTCCTCGAAAAGCTGCTGGTAGCCCTGGGTCTGCTCGAGCGGCGCGAAGGGATGGATGGCGGCGAAATGGCGCCACGTGACGGGGATCATTTCGGTCGACGAATTGAGCTTCATGGTGCACGAGCCCAGGGGTATCATAGCCCGGTCCAGCGCGATATCCTTGGCCGCAAGGCGTCTCAGGTAGCGCAGCATCTCGGTCTCGCCGTGATAGAGGTTGAACACCTGATGGCCGAGGAAGCCGCTGGTGCGTCTTAAATCTTCGGGCAAGCCGTGCCCGGCGGTGCGGTCCAATTCCTCGATATCGAGCACGTTGTCGGCCTTTGTCGAAAAAACCTTCCATAGGCTCATAAGGTTCTTGCGCCGGGTGGTTTCGTCGAAGGAAATCGACAACCGGTCCTTGTCGACGAGGCGCAGGTTTATCCGCGACTCCCTGGCCCGGGCGGCCAGGGCGTTGGCCTGGCCGAGGACGACGACGGTAATCGTGTCGAAGAAGTCCTCGGTTTCGATTTCAAAGCCGAGCCTTTTCAGGCCCTCGGCCAGGATCCGGGTCATCCGGTGGACCTTGCGCGCGATATGGGTCAGCCCGTCGGCGCCGTGGTAGACGGCGTAAAAACCGGCGAGGATGGCCAGCAACACCTGCGACGTGCAGATGTTGGAGGTCGCCTTTTCCCGGCGGATGTGCTGTTCGCGGGTCTGCAAGGCCATGCGGAGCGCCGGGCGGCCGGCGGTATCCACCGACACGCCGATGATCCGGCCCGGGGTCTGGCGCTTGAATTCGTCGCGGGTGGCGAAAAACGCCGCGTGCGGCCCGCCGTAGCCCATCGGCACGCCGAAACGCTGCGACGAGCCGACGACGATGTCGGCACCCATCTCGCCCGGCGGCTTTAGTAGGACAAGCGCCAAAAGGTCGGTCGCCACCGTCGTCAGCGCGCCCTTATCGTGAGCCATGTCGATGACCGGCCGGAGGTCGCGGACGGCCCCCGTGGTGCCTGGGTATTGGGCCAAGACGCCGAAAATGTCGTGGCCCGCCAAATCGCTGAAAGGATCGCCGCGGACGATCGTGAAGCCCATCGACCGGGCCCGGGTTTCGACGACGGCGATGGTCTGCGGGTGGCAGTCATCGGCGACGAAGAACGCGTCTGAGCCGGTCTTGCAAAGCCTATGCGCCATGGCCATGGCTTCCGCCGCCGCCGTGCCTTCGTCGAGCAGCGACGCATTGGCCAGGTCCATGCCGGTCAGGTCCATGATCATCTGCTGAAAATTCATCAGGGCTTCGAGCCGCCCTTGGCTGACTTCCGCCTGATAGGGGGTATAGGCGGTGTACCAGCCGGGGTTTTCGAGCACGTTGCGCAGGATGACGCCCGGCAGCTTGGTGCCGTAATAGCCCATGCCGATCATCGAGATGAAGACCTTGTTGCGTTCCGACATGCGCCTTAGGTACGAAAGGGTCCCGCGTTCGGTCTTGTCGCCGCCGATTTCAAGGGTGTGGCCGGTGATGATGTTTTCGGGCACCGTCTTTGCGATCAAGGCGTCCAGGGAGGGCAGCCCCAAGGTCTCGAGCATCGCGGCGATTTGCGCCTCGCCGGGGCCGATGTGGCGGCGGATGAAATCGTCCCGCTGTTCGAGGTCGCTGAGCGTGCTCGCCGGCATTAGCCGAGTCCCTCCACGTAGCCCTTATATTCGTCTTCGTCCATCAGGTCGTCGAGTTCGCCGGCGTCGGTGATTTTCATCTTGTACAGCCAGCCCTCGCCGGTGGCGTCGGCGTTGACTTTCCCCGGATCGGCGTCGAGGTCGGGGTTGGACTCGGTCACCTCGCCCGAGGCCGGGGCGTAAACCTCGCTCGCCGCCTTGACCGATTCGATGACCGCGGCTTCCGACCCTTTCTCCAACGGTGTGCCGGCTTCGGGAAATTCGACGAAGACGATTTCCCCCAACTGCTCCTGGGCGTATTCGCTGATGCCGATGGTGGCGGTATCACCGTCGATCCTGATCCACTCGTGTTCCTTGGTGTATTTGACGGTCATGGGATTCCCCCTGGGCTAAGTGCTCTAGGATTTGTAATAACGCTGGTCGACGAACGGCAGCTTGACCACGGAACCGGGCAGCGCCTTGCCGCGGACCCTCAGGTTAACCGGGGTTTCGGGGCTTGCATACTCGGTCTTCACGTAGCCCATGGCGATCGGGCCTTCGACGCTCGGCCCGTAGCCGCCGCTGGTCACTTCGCCGATCACCTCGCCAGCGTCGTTTTCGACCGCGGTATGGTCGCGCGCCAGGGACTTGCCGTCGGGTTTTAGGCCGACCCGTTTTTTTGCGGCGCCGGTTTTCAATTGATTGAGAATGATCCCGGCACCGGGAAACCCGCCTTCCTCTCTGCGGCGCTTGCCGAGGACCCAGGACAAGCTCGCCTCGACCGGGGTCGTCGTCTTGTCGATGTCATGGCCGTAAAGACACAGCCCCGCCTCGAGGCGAAGGGAATCGCGCGCCCCGAGGCCGGCTGGCAGGACTTCCGATTCGGCCAGCAGCCGCCTGGCCAATTTTTCGGCCTCGGGGGCGGCGACGGAAATCTCATAGCCGTCCTCGCCGGTGTACCCCGAGCGGGTGACCAAACAGGGGATGGCGTCGAGGTCCAAGGCGGCGGCGGTCATGAACGCCATGTCCGGGGCTTCGGCGTGCAAACGCCCCATCACGGTTGCCGCCGCCGGTCCTTGCAGGGCGAGGAGCGCCCGGTCGTCGAGGATTTCGAGTCGCGCCCGCTCGGCGAGGCGGTTTCGGATATGGGGGAAATCGGCGTCCTTGCAGGCGGCGTTGACGACCAGGTAAAGGTGATCGCCCCGGTCGGTGACCATCAGGTCGTCGAGGATGCCGCCTTGTTCGTTGGTCAGGACCGTGTAACGGGTCTTGCCGGGGGCCAGGCCCTGGATATCGCCCGGCACCAGGGTTTCGAGAGCCGCCGCCGCGTCGTCCCCCAACAGTTTCGCCTGCCCCATGTGCGATACGTCGAAGATCGAAGCCTCGGCCCGGGTATGCAGGTGTTCGGCGATGATGCCTTCGCGGAAATGTACCGCCATATCATAACCGGCGAAGGGCACCATCTTGGCGTCCCATTCCCGGTGCAGGGTATCGAGCGGGGTCTGTTTCAGGTCCTGGACTTCTTGATCGGTCATCTGGCTCTCCGAAAACGGTGGTGCGCCTTTCTGGCCGGTGGATCGTCATCCCACCGACCTTCGCCAAGCGCCCCCTCTGTCTCGGGACCTGAAAGATTCGCCCTCCGGCGACAGCTCGGGCCGGCGGGGTTGCATCTTCGGTGGGGCGGGGCGTTGCCTGAAGTCAGGCCGTTGATTACACCGCCGCCCGCTTTCCAGAGCCTCATCTCCCTGCGGTCCGGGTGCCTGAGAGTTTCCGGGGCGGTTGCTCCTTCGGCGCCGGCCCAAAACCGCCAGAGTGGCTGGCCGTTCAGCCGGTCTCTCCCGCAGGGTTCATATGATATTTTGTCACTCTCTTCACCGCTAAGCTTGCCATGCCCGACCCCACTAGGTCAATAATCAGGGCCGGTGGCAATAGGTTATTTGCCGGTCCTTTCACGCCGCCGCCGGTTGAACTCAAGTTCGTCGCGGCTCAATTCCAGCCCGGCAAAAATACGGTAGCTGCGGCTGGCTCGTTTAGGGGTGATGGGAATTTCCAGTGTCACCGATTCGCTCCTCAGCAGGAGACGGGTTTTGTTGCCGGGAAAGCCAATATTTATTGCAAACGCCTCCCGATAGAGGATTTTGTTGTCGCGGTCGACGACGCTAATGAAATAATCGAATCGTCCCTTGCGGCTGCGGTTCGCCGGGCCGCGCTCGGCGCGAAAAAAAACAAACACCTCGACCTCCAAAGTTCCAACCCGGGTTCTCTTGTCGATGTTGCTAGTGCACGCAAGTTGGACGCGGATGATTTCAGTTTCGAAATCGACGTCGATCAGGTCACGGCCGGGACCGTCGCGGAAGCGGACCAGATTGGCGGCGTCGGCGATAACCAGATAATCCGGACAACGCAGGACGATGGGATCGGATATCTTGTCGGAGACATATTCATAAGCGCTGCATGCGGCGAGCCCTGCCGCCAGCAGGGTCGGGACAAGGGCGGTTTTCATCCCGCGGAAGGACCCGCGGAAGCGTCCCTTGAACCGGTCGAATGCCGACCCCATCACTTTCCCGTCACTTTGCGGAGTGGGAGCCGTCGCAAAGCGGCTGGTTGCCGGTCTTTTTGCAGCCGCAGAAGAATACCATTGCGGTTTTTTCGGTTTTGTAGACGACCGGCGAAAAATTCGTGCCCTCATGGCTACCGTCGCAAAAAGGTTGCGTGGCGCTTCGCCCGCAGGCGCACCAGACATAGGTTTTTCCTTCTTCCACCTCGGTCTCATAGGGCCCATCTTGCGCCGCGACAGGTTTGTCCATGGTCATTGGTTCCCTGGTTCCTGGATGGCATCGTTTTCGCGGTTGGGATAACCCACCCGCGGGTCCATGCCGGCGTTCCGGGGCGACTGTAAAACAGCCCCCTGTTGGCGGCAAGCTCACTAATAAGGGGAGAGAGGCCGGCGGCGTTTTTCAGGGTTAAGGCTGTTGCTCGGAATTGGTTGACAGGCCCTTGCCGGGGTTGATCAGCTCGATAAGAGTGGCGGCCAGCTTCCCAAACGCCCGGGCCCGGCCCCAGGCGTTATCGATGGTCCGGGCGACGAGAACGCCTTGGTCAAAGGCCGCCCAGGCATCGGTATCCTCGCCTTCGGTGGCGTGTCCGGCGGCGATTTCACTGAACATCCAGACTTGGCTGAGCGAGCTCTTGATTTCCCCGGTGGCTTGTTTGGCGAGCGTTTTCGTTTTCCTGGCACCACTCTCGTCCCCGGCGCGGATTTGTTCAGAGGCAATGGTCCAAAGGGTATGGGCGCGGAGCCGATTGTCATCGATTCCTAGTGCTGTTTTGGCGGCTTTCTGGAAAATCACCTCCGATTTGTCCAAGGCTTGGGGCGCCTTGCCGATCCCGGCCATGGCAATGGAAACCCGGCTGACCGCATAGGAGCGGGCGTAAGGAAGCTTGATCTTGTCAATCGCCGCCAGCGCCGTTTCAAGGGTAACTTCGGCGGCGTCCAAATCGTCCGCTTCGGCTTGCGACAAGGCGATCCGCCCCAGAACCACGGCCCGGTATCTGACGCCTTCGATAGTGTCGGCGGTGGCCAGGGCGGCGGCCATGTCCCCGGCCAGGACTTGCTGAGTGGCCGCCGCTATCAGCACGGGGGTACGATTGGAATCGTCCGTGACGTCGCTGAGAATCGTCATGGCCTGGGCTAATTGCTGGGTTTCCGCCAGCCCCTTGGCGATGTGGCGAAGGGCGATGCCGAGATTGTTACCGGAGATATTGGCGCGGGAAAAGGACTCAGCCTTGGCCAGAATGTCGCTGGCTTGGGGCGCATTGCCCGATTTTGCCAGGATGACGGCGGCCCGGGCTTGCAGGGATATCCGAGTCAAGGAATCGTCGATGGCCGGCAACGCATTAAGCAAGCGCTCGGCCGTGGCAAGGGCGTCGTTCTTGTCACCGCGTTTAACCTGAATATCGGCGATGGCGGCCAGAGCCTCGGCGTTCTTCTTCGGATCGGGGATAATCCCGGCGGCGGCCAGGGCTTCCTCGCTCAACCCGGAAGCGGCCTGGGCTTCGGCGATATCCCTGAGCGCGACGACGATCAACCGAGGATCACGAATGCGGCCCGCTGTCTGCATGGCTTCGGGCCTGAGGCCGGCGCGCGCCTGGGCGACGAGAATTTCACCCAACGCCCAATCGCGAAGTTCGGGCTTGAAAACCGCCTTGACGCTATCAAGGGCCTCATCCAACAGGCAACGGACGGTGAGGTTTTCGAAGCACGTCGTCTTGTCCCTTGTCGGATCGGCGACTTCTTGTTTTTCACCGGTGACCAGATCGCGGGTCGCCGGATGGCCCAACAACGCCTTGCGGGCGGCGCTGATGTTTTCGATGCGAACTTTTTCGAGGCGCCTTAGTAGGACATGGACCTGAATACTGTTTTCCAGGCTTTCCACCAACTCTTCCGTGAGGCGGCCGTCGGCCTTGAGCCCGGCGCCCCGTTGATAGGCCTGGATGGCCGATTTTGTGGCGACGTCCATGCGGCCGTCCAGGGGGCCCCGGTAAACGCCCAGGTCCGACAGCGCTTTTTGCGCGCGCAGGATCAACGGGCTGGGCTTTCCGCCCCGCCGCTCATCGGTCGGAATGTCGCCTGTCGGCCGGGCCGCGACCTCTATGCCGGGTGCGGGCGCCAAACCGGCCAGCACCGGCGTCGGCATCGCCGAAAACACGAATAAGGCAGCCATCACGGCAACGGCGCCGGCGGCTTCCCATGGCTGGGGGAAGGCCCCCGAGGATTTTGATCGGCCAAGCATGGTTCTTTGCTCCGGTTCGATTAGGTCAACAGCTCTTCGGTGAATTTGGGACCCTTGTGGATAACATAGGCGCCCTCGGGCAGGGTTTTGAGGATTCCCGAGTCGTCTTCGTGGCTGGTTGTCAGGACGAATGCCGACCGGGAGGTCGCCTCGATGGTCTTGAAAACGCGCCCTAATTCGGCGCCCGTCAGGGGTTCCATCTCCATGGACGAGACCACGATGTCGGGCTTGAGGGAAATCGCCAGGCCGATCGCCTCGATGGGCGATTCGGTGAAGGACAGATCGAATCCGCAGGACGCCAGTTCCCCCCCGATCAGGCTGCGTTGCACCCCCTTGGGCATGACCAGCAGCACGATGACGTTGCGGACTTCCTGGGCGCTAACCAGGGTCGCCGTTCCCGACGGCAGGGCGCGCAGGATGGCGTCCATCTCCGCCTCGGTGGGGTTGACGTCGGCCTGGAATATCCCGCGAATACGGTCGATGAAGACCTGGACGTCCATGAGCTGTTCGTTGCTGAGGCGGCGGGTGGCTTCGATGTAGTCCTCCAGCCGGTGGGCGACGATGGTGACGGATGAAAACCCAAAAGTGCCGGCGGAGCCCTTCAGGCTGTGGATATCCCGCTGCAGGTCGACGAAGTCGGCGCCCCTGTCGCCAGCGCCGCTGTGCATGCGTTCGATGATCGCGTCGATTTTGTCAAGCTTGTCGCCGCTGCCCTCGATATAGTCTGTCTTGAGGCGCTCAAGCGTCTTTTCAAAATTGTCGTCCATGGATTGCTTGTGTCCCGTGCAGCGGCGGTGCATGGCGTCAATAAGCCGAAATTCCGCTTGCCGTTGATTGTCGTTGCGAAGCCTTAATCCGACATTTCCCGGTAACCTTCAAATCGGTTCAAAAAATACCCATTTTTCGCCGTCGTTAGAATAGTTTCACCTCCGTAGTTTTCCGATAGGCCAGATTTGATGATTTGGCCGTGTTCGGAAGCCCATTCGGCCAAGTCTGTCGTCATCTAGACGCACCTCTCCTGTCGCTTTCTCCTTGCCGTCGATTTCCTCGGCCTACGCCGGAACGGGTCTTCGTCGTAGATCATCAATCAGGCCCAGGATTTTCTGGAACAAGCTTCTTGGCACGGCAACAACCCGGCATCGGAAGTGACTTGGGAACCGTGGAACTCAAGCTTCAAGCGACGGTCAAAACCAGCCTCAGAACCCCCGCTTTCGATTCACCCATCGGGTGGGCCCTATCAACACCCCAAAAGCATCTATAACGCCATGATTCTTATACCAGAATCCGGGGGGCGCTGGCGTCAAATCACAGGCTCATCTGGGCAATGCGGGGTTAAAATACTCTTTACCATGACCTTTCCCAAGGGCGTCATCGGCCTTGCCAGACCGTCAGCGGTTCCGTTAGACATCCCGGGGGAACCGGGCAAGGGGACACCATGGCCGTTTATACCGAAGTCGGCGACGAGGAACTGGTCGCTTTCGCCGCCGAATACGACATCGGCGAGGTGTTGTCCTTCAAAGGCATCGCCGAAGGAATCGAGAATTCCAATTTCGCCCTCGCCACCACCGACGGTAACTTCATCCTGACCCTCTATGAAAAACGGGTGAACGCTGATGATCTGCCGTTTTTCCTCGGCCTCATGGACCATCTGGCCGAAGCCGGCATCCCGTGTCCGACGCCGGTCCACGGCCGTGACGGCAAGGCCTTGCGCCGGCTTTGCGGCCGGCCCGCCGCCATCGTGACGTTCCTGTCCGGGATGTGGCCGAGGCGGATTACGCCCGATCATACGGCCGAGCTGGGCACCGCCTTGGCGAAGTTCCATCTGGCCGGGGCCGATTTCGATATGAGCCGCGACAACGATCTTTCGGTGGCCGGTTGGTGGCCGCTGTTGGCTAAATCGGAGGACCGCGCTGACGAAGTGGAACCCGGACTGGCTAAGGAACTTGCCGCGGAGATGGAGGCGCTGGAATTAGGCTGGCCCACCGGCCTTCCCGCCGGCGTCATCCACGCCGATCTTTTTCCCGACAACGTGTTCTTCCGCGACGGCAAACTGACCGGCATGATCGATTTCTATTTCGCCTGCACCGACATGTTCGCCTACGACTTGGGCGTCTGTCTCAATGCCTGGTGTTTCGAGCCGGACCTCAGCTTCAACGTCACCAAGGCACGGCGCATGTTGGCGGCGTACCGCAAGGTCCGCGAATTTTCAGCCGAGGAAATGGAGGCCCTGCCGCTGTTGGCCCAGGGCAGCGCCATGCGCTTTTTGCTGACCCGGCTTTATGACTGGCTGCATACGCCCAAGGACGCCCTGGTAACGTGCAAGGACCCGCTGGAGTTCCTGGCCAGGCTCCGGTTCCACCGCGCCGTCAAGGGCTCGGCCGAGTACGGATTGGAATAAGCGATGAGCGACGAGACCGCGGAGCCCACCGAAATCTTCACCGACGGCGCGTGCCTGGGCAATCCGGGACCCGGTGGCTGGGGGGTGATGCTGCGCTGGCGCGGGCACGAAAAGGAACTTTTCGGCGGCCAGGCGGAGACCACCAACAACCGCATGGAGCTGATGGCGGCGATCCAGGGCCTCGAGGCGCTGACCCGGGGCCGTTCTGCGGCCGTTTATACCGACAGCACCTATGTCCAGAAGGGCATCACCGAATGGATCGCCAAATGGAAGCGGAACGGCTGGCGCACGGCGGCCAGGAAGCCGGTCAAGAACGAAGACCTGTGGCGGCGCCTGGAGGCGGCGATGGAAAGCCATGACGTCGACTGGCACTGGGTCAAGGGCCACGCCGGCCACCCGGAAAACGAACGCGCCGACGCCTTGGCCCGCCAGGGCGCCGAGCAAGCCGCCGAAGGGGCCGGCTAGGCGTTGATGGCAAAATTGGTTGACCCGAAGGCCCTGGCGGCCCACCCGGCCGTTGCCATCGGGCTGCTGTGCGGCGGGCCTGGGAAATCGCCGCCGGCGGTAAAAAGCCCCAACGGTGTCACTCGTGGCCTCACTAGCGGCGTTAAAGCTCGCCCAACAGCACTTCGGCGCTGGTCGTCTCGAAGCCGCCGGCTTCGTCGATATGCAGGTTTTTGACCTCGCCGTCATCGACGACCATGGAAAACCGCTGGCACCGGAGTCCCAGCCCTTTTTCGGTCAGGTCGAGCTCAAGGCCCGTGGCCTTGGTGAACACGGCGCTGCCGTCGGCGACCATCATCACATGATCGCCGGCGTTCTGGTCCTTGCCCCAGGCGCCCATGACGAAGACATCATTGACCGCCAAACAGACGATGGCGTCGATGCCCTTGGCCTTGAGCGCCTCGGCGTTGTTGACGAAACCGGGCAGGTGCTTGGCCGAGCAGGTCGGTGTAAAGGCGCCGGGCAGGCCGAAGATGACGACTTTATTGCCGCCGAAGATATCGTCGGTGGAAATGCCTTCCGGCCCGTCGGCGGTCATAATCGACAGGTCCACGGTTGGAATTTTATCGCCTACGTTGATGGCCATGGGTCTCTCCCTGTTTAATTTTGCGTTTTTGGTGTTCAAGACATAATCAATTGTGCGGCAAAAATCAGCCGGTTTTTTTGACCCCGGCGGCCTTTTCCAATGCGCCCAGGACCGATTCCCGACTGAGCAGTTCCGGCAGCACGAGGCCGCCGGGCGCGCCGGGCCCGTAGACGGCGTCGAACGGAATGCCGTAGCGCTGATAGCGGGCCAGGTAGGCGGAGATCCCGGGGTCGGGCAGGGTCCAGTCGGCCTTCATGACGACGACGCCGGGGTCCTTCAGGGCGGCGACCACGGCCGACGCGCTCAACACGAAGGCCTTGTTGATCTGGCAGGTCAGGCACCAGTCGGCGGTGACATCGACGAACACGGTCTTGCCGTCGGCGACCAGTTTCGAGATGGCGGCTTCGTCGAAGGGCGTCCACAAGGCGTCGAGGGTTTGGGCGCTTTCGGGATCGGGCGCCAACGCCGTCGCCTTACCGACGCGGGTTTCGCTGAGCCAGCCGGGAACCAGGAACGCCGCCACCGCCGCCGCCGCAAACCACACCGGCGTCCGGCGCCCGGCGCCTTTGGGCCCTTGGTGGCCGAGGAACAACACCCCGGCGGCGGCGGCGGCCAGCACTCCCACCAGGACCGAGGCGACGATGCCTATGCCGGTGGCCAGGACCGACAGCAGCCACACTCCCGTTGCCGCCAGCGCCAGCCCCAAATAACGCCTCAGCGTCACCATCCACGGCCCCGGTTTCGGCAGCCGCGTCGCTAGCCCCGGGAACGCCGCCAAGGTCAGAAAGGGAAGCGCCAGCCCAAACCCGAGGGCCGTGAACACGGCGGCGATTTCGAACGGCCCCCGGGCCAGCGCGAAGCCGACGGCGGTACCCAGGAACGGCGCCGAACACGGAGTCGCCAGCAGGGTCGCCAGCGCGCCCTGGAGGAAATTCCCGCCGAGACCGTGGATATGGGAGGAATGTTCGCCCCAATCGGCGGCCCAGCGCGGCAGGCGAAACTCGAAGAACCCCCACAGGTTGCAGGCGAAGGCGGTGACCATCAGGGTCATGGCGATCAGGAACCAGGGCTGCTGGAACTGGATACCCCAGCCGACGATCATGCCGCCGGCTTTCAAGGCGATCAGCGCCGCCGCGAGGACGGCGAAGGCGGCGAGGATGCCGCCGGCCGAGGCGACGAAGCTGAGCCGGACCGTCCGGTTTTCGCCGCCACCGTGGCCGACGACGCCCAACAGCTTGATCGACAGCACCGGCAGCACGCAGGGCATGAGGTTGAGGATCAGCCCCCCCAAAACCGCCAGCATCAGGATTACGGCCAGGGATTTCGCGCCGCCGGCCGCCGAACCGATCCCGGCGGTGACGATAAGCCGCCTTTCCGCTGCCCGCTTGCCGTCGGTCAGGGTCAGGGTCAGGGGTTGCCCGGCCAGGGTTTCCGATTTCGGGCCTTCCAGCGCATCGAGGCCGTAGACTTCGATCTGTAGGCGGGCGGTGCGGCCGGCGTTGCTGAAATCGACGGTCGGTTTCGAAAACGCCAGCTCCGGCGGGCCTTCGGCGTAAAGGTCGGGGGCCTGGAAGGGAACCGCCGCCGTCGCCGTCACCAGAAGAAACGTGGTCTTGCCCTGGGTCCAGGACTCGGCCCTTTCGATGGCCAGCCCGTGGCGGCTGCCGTCGCCGGGGACGTTGGCCTGGAAGCGGCCGATCAGGTGCGCGAAGGGGCTCGGCTGGACCGGCCCCTGGGGCAAGGTCAGCGCCAGCTTGGCGGTGTAGGGGATGCAGATTTTCTGGCACGTCAGGTAATTGACTTCGCCGGCCATGCGCAAGGGCTTGGCCGGATCCATCAGTTCGACCGTCAACGGCAGCACGACCTCGTCGGTATAGCCCAGCGACTGCAGGCCCAGCACTTCGAACCGCGACGGCGCCGGCCAATGCACGACCGCCGTCTTCAGGTTCTGCGACGGGCTCCAGTCGGGCATCGGCGGAAACCCGGCGTCGCCGGGCGAACGCCAATAGACCTTCCAGCCCGGCTTGAGCTTGAAGTGAAGGCCGAGTTTGAGGATCCGGGCATCGCCTGTGGTTTGCGTCGCCGCAATCAGGCGCAGCGCCGTCTGCTCGGTCTGTTGCCACGGCGAGGCGCCGGGTCGGCCATCGGCCGCGGCCCTGGCCGGGGCGGCGGAGAACGCCAACATGGCCAAGAGGAGAACCAGGGCGAGAGCTCCGATGCAGAGGACGACGAAGTTCAGCCGGGCGGGAATTTTCAAGGTCAAAAACATCTGTGTCACCGCCGGGATAATATAGGGATAAAAATGGCAATATCACGCCCCTTGTCACGCCCCTGGGGCCGCCTCACGGACTGTTGACGGGCCGTGATCCCGGTCATGCGGCGGATCGTCGGCGGCAAGGCCGCCGAAAGGCAGGCCGCTTCGACCCATTGCGGACAGAGTGAGTGAATTGAAAGCCGATCGGAACGATTCCAACGGAGAGTCCCGTACAGCGTCATCGAGCACCGGCGATCAGTACCCCGGGTAGTGCTCAATGGCCTTTCTTGGTCGCTGCCGCTTTGTCCTTGATAATTTTGCAGCTCGAAGACGAAACGCGGAATAGACCAGTGTCATTCTCCTTCGCATTTGCCCCAGGAACCACGTAAACGGCCCGTACGATTTCGGCGCCTAGGGCCCTATTGATCGGTGCTAGAACCTAAGCGGGAAGGTTCCTGAGGTAGAGCTTTCTGCGAATGACTGGGATCGGTTGGCGCGAAAGAACCTGCAGGATGGCGTCAACGATAAGGGGCCTGTATTGGCAGATTTTCTGAATATGGTCTTTGTTCACTGCCTCTATGAATAACGTAATCGGCGCATAATATTGGCTCGCCCCCGTAATCGGAGCCATTATCGGCTTTAATGGAATTTGCAACGACGGCACCCCAGCCGTCTATCCCTGTGCCTGATTCTGTTCTTTTTCGCCCGCCTGTGCACCCATGGGAAAAGAAATTGCCAAACAAATAAATGAGGCGGCGAGAACCCTTGTCGACAATGACAGGTTTTGGGAGGTGGGAAAGACCATCGGTAAGTGCAAAGCCTTTGAGGTCAACTGAATATTTTTTGTCATCCGGTAGGCGCTCGTCGGTCGCCCCCCGGGGGCGCGTCCTTTGTCTATCTACCTTGGCCAGGGCACACGGTTATCCCATGTTTCCCAAGTAACCTTATGTTTCATAGTCACTATATCCAAATTGCACTGTCTTTCAAATAATTCCACCTCGACAGCCGCCTGAAACCAGATTATGGGGATTTGGCCATGTTCGGAGGCCCATTGGGACAATATTGCCGTCACCTGGACACACTTCCCCATTCGTTATTCCCTTCGCTGCCCGCCGTTCACGGACTGTTGTCGGGCCCAGACCGCCGCCGGGCCGTGAATGGCGCCCTTTCTTTCCCGAAACGCCTTCAAATATGGCATAATCGCCGACAATAAAGTGTCAGGCCGCCCACCGCTTCCGCTGTCTGTCTCCCGGCCGCTCCCGGCCAACAAGGTGAAACCCGATGTCCGATTCGAGCAAAATCCTTGACACCCCCCCCCAATACCTGGCTGGACAGTTGATCATCGCCATGCCGGGGATGCGCGACCCGCGTTTCGAAAAGTCGGTAATCTACATATGCGCCCACAATGACGACGGGGCCATGGGGCTGATGATCAACCGGGCCCTGGAATCGCTGACCTTTCCCGCCATGCTGGAGCAACTGGGCATCGATATGGTCGGCGCTGGCGACAAGATCAACGTCCATTTCGGCGGCCCGGTCGAATCGGGGCGCGGTTTCGTGCTCCATTCGCGCGACTACCGGCAAAAAGCGACCATCGTCGTCGATCAAGACGTGGCGATGACCGCCACCATCGATATCCTGAAAGCCATCGCCGGCGGTGAAGGCCCGCGCCAAAGCCTTCTGGCCCTGGGCTATGCCGGCTGGGGCCCGGGACAGCTCGACACCGAAATCAAGAGCAACGGCTGGTTGCACGTCGCCGCTGATTCGGATCTGGTGTTCGGCCCCGACCAGGACGCCAAGTGGCAACGCGCAATGGACAAGATCGGCATCGATCCCCGGATGCTGTCCGAAGACGCCGGCCACGCCTGAGCAGCCCTCATTATTCTCCGGCCCCTGCCGCTTCCATGGCGAAAAAGAAATCTCCGAATAAGGAAAACGCGGCGGCCGAAGAGCTGATGCGGATGCTGTTCGATCGCATGCAAAGCGAGAACAACGCCAAGGCCCTCAACGCCAACGTCATCATCCCGTTCGCCGCCGCCCTGAAGGAAATCTGCCAGGCGCGGGGTTATCATCTCAACATCCACGGCGAGAAGAGCAACATCGTCTTTTCCGGCGACGAGGCCGACGCCGAGGCCATCTATCGACTGGTCGAGGACTATCTGGCGGCGAAGGACAAGGGCGGCTAGGGGATCTTAAGAGGGTGCGGCAGCGAGTTTTTCCAGGTCTTCCAGGTCCGGGACCGGGCCGAGGGCGGTTATGGTCGGACGCTCCGAAAGCAACCTTTCGGCGACGCGGCGAATGGCGGCCCCATCGACGGCGTCGATCCGGGTGATGGTCTCGTCGATCGGAATCGGACGTTTGAAGACGATCATTTGCCGCGCCAGTTTCTCGCACCGGGCCGCCGTGCTTTCCAATGACATCAGGATGCCGGCCTTGATCTGGGCCCGGGCGCGGGCGATCTCGGCGGCTTCGCCCCTCCCGGCACCGTCCGCCAGCTTGCCGATTTCGCTGAACACCAGCGGCACGAGGTCGCCGATGTTGTCCTTGCCGGTGCCGGCATAGACGCCGAACAGCCCGCCATCGGTGTAGCTCGATAGGTACGAATAGATGGAATAGGCGAGCCCCCGCTTTTCACGCACTTCCTGAAACAATCTCGACGACATGCCGCCGCCCAACAGCGTTGAGAACATCGAGGCGGCGTGGAAATCCTCGTCCTCGAAGGCGATGCCTTTCATGCCCAGTAAAACGTGGGCCTGTTCCAGGTCCCGGGGCTGGCGGTTGGCGCCGCCGACGTAGCGGGCCGGCTCGCGGGTGCCATCGACGGGCTCGGGGAGGGCGTCGAAGGCGTCCTCGACCAGCCGCACGAGACGCACGTGGTCGAGGTTGCCGGCCGCCGCGAAGACGATCCGGGACGCCGAATAATGGTCCTTCATGTAGCCGAGGATGGCGTCGCGGTTCATACCCCGGACCAGCGCCGCCGAACCCAGCACCGGGCGGCCGAGGGCCTGTTCGGGGAAGGCGGTTTCCTGGAAGAAATCGAAGACCACGTCGTCGGGGGTGTCGTGGGACTGGTTGATTTCCTGGACGATGACGCCCTGTTCGCGGGCCAGTTCCCCCTCGTCCATCACCGAATGCTGCAGGATGTCGGCGATGATATCGACGGCCAGTTCCAGGTCTTGCTTGAGAATCTTGGCGTAGTACGCGGTGTACTCGCGGGCCGTATAGGCGTTGAGGTGGCCGCCGACGGCCTCAATCTCCTCGACGATGCCGACGGCGCTCCGGCGTTCGGTGCCCTTGAAGGCCATGTGCTCGAGCAAATGCGACATGCCGTTGATTGTGGCCGCCTCGTCACGGGTGCCGACCTCGACCCAGGCGCCCAGCGATACGGACTCGACCGTGTCCATGAAATCGGAGACGACGCGAAGGCCGTTGGATAATTTGGTGACCTCGATGCTCAAGACCGTGCTCCTTGGCCGGCGTTTGCGGCGACGTAATCCTGGACCGTCTTCAGGTTGTTGGCCAGCACTTCGCACCGTTCCTGGCGCTCCGACAAATCGGCCAGGCGTTCCGGCAGCGCCGGCGTGACGCCGGTGGCGTCCATGACCGCTTCGGGGAACTTGGCCGGATGGGCGGTCGCCAGGGCGACCATGGAGACGGTGCTGTCGCGGCGCTGGGCACGGGCGGCGGCGATCCCGACGGCGGTATGGGGATCGACCAGCTCGCCGGATTCCTGGTAAACGGCCTCGATGGTTTCCTTGGTCTCCTCGTCGTCGAAGCGCGCCCCGTAGAAAACCGTTTGCGCCGCTTCCAGCGCCTTATCGTCGATGGCCAACTGCCCGCTTTCGCCGAACCCGGCCATGACCTCGGCGACGCGGCCGCCGTCGCGGCCTTCGAGGTCGAACAGCAGGCGCTCGAAGTTCGACGATACCTGGATGTCCATCGACGGGCTGAGGGTCGGATGCACCTCGCCGCGGCTCATGGTCCCGGTCTCGAAGAACCGCGTCAGGATGTCGTTGCGGTTGGACCCGACCACCAACTGATCGACGTCGAGGCCCATCTGGCGCGCCCCGTAGCCGGCGAAGACGTTGCCGAAATTGCCCGTCGGCACGGCGAAGGAGACGGGTGTTTTCGGCGCCCCCACGCGGACCGCAGCCCAGAAGTAATAGACGACCTGGGCCATGATCCGGACCCAGTTGATGGAGTTGACGGCGCCGAGGCGCCAGCGCCGGCGGAAGGGCTTGTCGTTGAACATCGCCTTCACCAGGTCCTGGCAGTCGTCGAAGGTGCCTTCGATGGCGATGTTGTGGACGTTAGCGGATGGAACGGTGGTCATCTGGCGGCGCTGGACGTCGGAAATCCTTCCCCGCGGGTGGAGGATGAAGATCTCGATGGCGGCGCGGTCGCGGCAGGCCTCGATGGCGGCCGAGCCGGTATCGCCCGACGTGGCGCCGACGATGGTCACCCATTCGCCCCGGGCCTTCAGCACGTGGTCGAAGACCGGGCCGAGGAACTGCATGGCCAGGTCCTTGAAGGCCAGCGTCGGCCCGTGGAACAGCTCCAGCAGCCATTCGCCCTTGCCAATTTCCTTCAGCGGGGCGATTTCCGGGGTGTCGAAATTCGCATACGCGCCGTCGATGATCCCGGCCAGGGCGCCGTCGTCGAGGGTGCCGCCGATAAAGGGCCGGATCACGCGGAGCGCCAGTTCGGGATAGGGCAGGCCTCCGAACGAGGCGATGTCGGCGGCCGAAAATCGCGGCCATTCCTCGGGCACGTAAAGGCCGCCGTCGGACGCCAGGCCCGACAGCAGCACGTCGTCGAAGGCGAGGGCCGGGGCGTCGCCCCGGGTCGAGATGTACTTCACCGGCCGTTCCTCCGTCTCGGAAGATGGCTAGCGTAACCCCCAGCCCCCCCGTCCTCAACCTCCCCTTTAACCCAGATATCGCGCCTTCAGATGGGCCTTGAAGATTTTCGGGTCCAAGGGCTTACCAGTGGCCTCGATAAGCAATTCATTGGCCGTCAACAGCGAGCCCTTGGTGTGGACGTGGGTCTTGAGCCAGCCGAACAAGGGCTTGAAATCGCCCTTGGCGATGGCGGGCTCGATCTCGGGCACGGCCTTTTTCGCCGCCTCGAACAATTGCACCGCCGTCATCGCACCCAAGGTATAGGTCGGGAAATAACCCCAGGCGCCATCGAACCAGTGCAGGTCCTGCAAACAACCCTCGCGGTCGGTGGAAGGCGTCAGGCCGAGAAGCTCCTTGAAGGCGTCGTTCCAGGCGGCCGGCAGATCGGCGATTTTCATATCGCCTTCGATCATCGCCTTCTCCAGCCGATAGCGCACGATCACGTGCAGCGGATAGGTGACCTCGTCGGCGTCGACGCGGATGAAGCCGGGCTTGACGCGGGTATAGAGGCGGTAAAGGTTTTCGGGCCCCCACGCCGGGCCCCCGTCTTTTGATTCGGCGGCGAAGGCTTCGCGCATCAAGGGCGCCGCGTAGACGAGGAAAGCCCGGGACCGGCACACCTGCATCTCGACCAGCAGCGACTGGCTTTCGTGGATGCTCATGCCCAGCGCCTCGCCGACCGGCTGTCCGCGCCATTGTTTCGGCAGGCCGCGTTCGTAAAGCGCGTGGCCGGTTTCGTGCAGTACACCCATCAGGCTGGAGGTGAAATCGGCCTCGTCGTAGCGCGTCGTGATGCGGACGTCGTCGGGCGTGCCGCCGCAAAAGGGATGCAGGCTGATATCGAGCCGCCCGTGGTCGAAATCGAAGCCCAGCGCCTCCATCAACCGGACGCCCAGGGCCTTTTGCTTTTCTTCCGGGAACGGGCCTTCGGGGAGGATGGCCCTGGGCTGTGCCGCCTGGGCGTCGAGCGCGTCGGAGAGCAGGCCGGGAAGGAAATCCTCGAGCTCGGCGAATACCGGGTCGATGTCGGCCGTCCGCCCGCTGGGCTCGTAATCGTCCAACAGGGCGTCGTAAAGCGACAGCCCCAGTTTTTCGGCTTTCGCGGCGGCGGCTTCGCGGGTCAGGGCCAGGACTTCCTCGAGGGTCTGTTTCACGGCCGCGAAGTCGGCCTCGGGCCGGGCCGTCCGCCACACCATCTCGCACGCCGAGCAGGCCTTCGACAAGGCGACCACCAGGTCCTCGGGCAGCGCCGTCGCCTTGGTCCAAAGGCGGCGCATTTCGCGCAGGTTGGCCGGCTGCCAACCTTTCAATCCGTCCGCGTCCTCGGCGGCGTCCAACAGCTCGCCGGTCTCGGGCGCCGTCAGCAAACCGTGCCTGACCGCCTTCAGCTCGGCCAGTTGCCCGGCCCGCGCCTCGCCGCCGCCGCGGGGCATCATTGCCGCCATGTCCCAGTGCAGCACCGCTTGCACCTCGCCGAGGGCGGATAAGCGCTTGAAGCGCCGTTCCAGTTGTTGATAGGGCGTTTCGCTCATGGCTTCACATATAGGGCCTGGCTCCGGTTTCGGCAATTGACCATCGGCGGCCAAACCGGGACAGTGGGGCATGGCGAAATTCAGGGATTTCATCGGCGCTTTCCTCGTTGCCGCCGTTATTGCCCATTTCTCGATGGCGCCGCCGGCGCGGGCCGAAGGCATCAAGGCGGTGGCCTCGATCGCGCCGGTGCATTCACTGCTGGCCGCGGTCATGGAAGGCGCAGGCTGGCCCCGGCTGCTGGTAGCGGGGGGAAGCTCGCCCCACGCCTATGCCCTGAAGCCGTCCGCCGCCTGGGCGCTGGCCGAGGCGCAAGTGGTGTTCTGGGTCGGGCCGGGGCTGGAAAGGTTCCTGGTCAAGCCCCTGTCGGCGTTGCCCCGGCGCGTCATGGCGATCGAACTGGCGACCGCCGAGGGCGTCAAGACGCGGCGCTTCAGGGACGCGGGCGGGACCGACCCGCACGTCTGGCTCGACCCCCGCAACGCCGCCGCCATGACCCGGATCATGGTCATCGTCCTGGCCAACGCCGATCCCGCCAACGCCGCTCTCTACCGCCGCAACGGGGCCGCCCTGCTGGCCCGGCTGGGTGAGTTGGAAGCGAAGATCAGCCAAACCCTCGAACCGGTGACCGGGGTCTCGTACCTGACCTTCCATGACGCCTTCGGGTATTTCGAGGACCGTTTCGGCCTTCGTTCGGCCGGCGCGGTTGCCGTCGCCGCCACCCGCCCGCCGGGGGCGAAACGGATTTCGGCCCTGCGGCGCTTGATCAGGACCGGAAAAATCCCCTGTGTGTTCACCGAGCCTGAGTTCGAACCGGCGCTGGCCAGGACCCTGATCGAGGGCACGAAAGCCCGGATCGGAATCCTCGATCCCCTGGGCGCCGGCCTGACGCCGGGGCCGGGGCTTTACGCGGATCTGATGCGGGGGCTGGCGCGGTCGCTGAAGAGATGCCTGAAGGGCGGGCCTTAGAGTCTATCCAGTTTGATCGCGATCCGGCGCGATCAAACGGCGTTCACGCGCCCATTCTTGTTCCCACTGGGGCTCACGCCTGCTTCGCGGCGGGTTGCGGCA
>ENA-ORDI01000725-ORDI01000725.1-marine-metagenome-genome-assembly--contig:-NODE-725-length-20831-cov-5.021249_pt1 | contig 20831 bp, 21 predicted proteins | sample MGYA00248628_ERZ508525 | MGnify/ENA primary metagenome ERZ508525 (study PRJEB26195, sample SAMN05422138) | marine metagenome | isolation source: East of Porto Seguro, South Atlantic Ocean | place... | reverse complement strand
GATTTAATTTTTGAACAAAACATATCTGTCCAAACTTTAAGGCCTTTAATATTCAGTTTGCCCTTAGCCGTTACTCTGTCTCTGTTTGTTTTGAGATTTAAAAAAAGATTCTCTCAAAGCTAAGATCTTCAAGGTTTAGCACACCTACTGCGTTCTTTCCTTTAACAATACCAGCACACTCTCCTGGATTAATTATTTTTACTTTTCCAATCTTCTCATTCCTGTATCTATGAGTATGTCCGTGAACAATTAATTGTATAGAAGGTTCTTTTTTTAAGAAATTTTCAATGTCTTCTGGTTCATGAAATATAGCTATTTTCTTATTGCTTATTGTTAATAAGAAAGGGGGATTATGAAAATTAAATCCATTTTGTCTTGCAATATCCTTTAAACCTTTTTCTTCTAGGTCATTGTTGCCATAAACTCCTATAAGAGGGCAGTTTAGTCTAGAGAATCTACTGAGAGTTTTTGCTTGAGTTATATCCCCAGTATGAATGACTTTATCAACATTCTTTTCATTAAATATGTCGATTATTTTTTCAACATTAGACAAATGATTATGTGTGTCGCTTACAACACCCAAAATCATGGTACTTGATTCTCTTTTTTTAGTTTACTTTTTCTAAAATATGTATTCCGCAAGCACTTCCTAAGCCTATAACATGGGTTAAGCCTAGCTTAGCTCCTTCAACCTGTCTTTCACCTGCTTCTTCTCTCAAGTGAGTACAAACTTCATAAATATTGGCTATTCCTGTTGCACCTAAAGGATGACCTTTTGATAATAGCCCACCAGATACATTAACAGGAACTCTTCCTCCTAGAGCTACTTCACCTTCGTCTATCATTCTGCCCGCGTCACCATCTTTACAAAGACCAAGATTTTCGTAGTGAAGCATTTCAGCAGTAGCAAAACAATCATGTAGTTCCACAAGGTCAATATCTTCTGGACCCACCCCAGCCATCTCATAAGCTTCTTTAGCGGCTTTTCTTGTACAAGTATTAACATCAGGCATAACCAGATCTCTTTCTTGATAAGGATCGCTAGAAAGAATTGATGCTTTAACTTTTACAACTCTTTCCATGCCGAGTTCTTTTGCCTTCTTCTCAGAAACTAGAACTGCTGCGGCTGAACCATCAACGTTTACTGAACACATCAATTTAGAATTTGGATAAGAAATCATTTCAGAATTCATTACATCTTCTAAAGGTGTTTCAATTTGATACATTGCTTTAGGGTTCATCGTAGAATGATGATGATTCTTCACTGAAATCTTGGCAAATTGCTCAAAGGTAGTTCCATATTTTCTTGAATGCTCCATTCCAGCTTCAGCAAATACAGCAGGCATTGTTCCTGATCCAAGTAAACCTTCTTTAGGAATACCTTTTCCACCTCCAGTACCTCCAAGTAGACCTTTTCCCATCTGTTCTACTCCCACGGCAAGGACGACATCATAGAGACCAGCTTTTATTGAAGTCCAAGCCTCTCTAAATGCAGTGGCACCTGTTGCACAAGCATTTGCACAATTAACCACCGGTATACCTGTTTGACCAATTTCTTGTAGAATTCTCTGGCCAACCATTCCACTAGACTGACCTAAATTTCCACAATATAACGCCTCCATATCTTTAATAGTAAGACCTGCATCATCTAGAGCCATTAAAGTTGCCTCAGCACCTAGACTTGGTACCGTTCTGTCTGGAAATCTTCCAAACTTAATCATATCCACACCTAAAACATATACATCACTCATTTCACTCTCCTTTTCTAAGAAATAGGTTTAAAAAAATAACTGATATACGAATTCCCATCAGCATCTTTTCTTCCCAAAGCATCGTCAAAAACTACCTCAACAGGCATATCAAATTCTATCTTTTCTGGATCCGGATCACAATCTATAAGGTTGCCTTTTAACGTACCTCCATCGTCCAAATCTACTATTGCAGAAATATACGGAACATCTATACCAGGAAAAGATCTGAATACTATTGAGTAAGTATAAAGTTTTCCTTTTCTCCCCAAAGTTATGGTCTCCATTTTGTCCCTTGAAGAACAATTAGAACAAACACTCCTTTCTCCCAAAAAGATAGAATTACAATCAGTACATTTATGACCCTCCAAATAAGGATCTCCTTTTTCAGGTAATTTTAGATAATCGACAACTGGAAGTGCCATTGTCATCCCATATACTCCTTTAATTAATTGTTAATAACAGTATCATATTATCTGGTAATTTTGATAATAATCTTGAGAAAATTTAAATAAATGTCTATTTGGAACTCTGCAATAGGCGCAATGATAGGTTTTTCGTTAGGCGGACCTATTGGGGCTTTGATTGGAGGAGTAATAGGTTCGCGTTTTGGTGCTAAAAGAGCTAGCACTACTTTTAGTGCAAACCAACAGCATCAAGCTGCTTTTTTTGCTGCTCTTTTTGCTTGTTTGGCCAAGCTAGCAAAAGCGGACGGTAAAGTTAGTAAAGAAGAAATAGAAGCTGTTGATAGATTTATAGAAGAAAGGTTTAAGTTTGATTCAGAGCAGAGAAGGTTTGCTATAGAAATTTTTAATCGTGCTAAAGACGATAAAAATACTTACGAAGACTACGCTTCTCAGCTTTCCTCATTATTAGGAAGAAATAAGAATGCCTTGGTCGTTTTTTATGAATTGCTTTTTGAATTAGCCATGTCTGACGGTGTTCTTCATGAAAGGGAGAAGGAACTTTTAGAAAAAACAGTGCATATTTTTAATATCGATCCAGATATTTTTAATAACTTAAGATCTCAATTTTCTGAAGCAACTTCTAATCCTTATAGGGTCTTAGGGGTAACAGAAGATATGGAACTTGAAGAAATTAAGAATATTTACAGAAGAAAACGTAAAGAATTTCATCCAGATACCTTGGTATCGAAGGGATTACCTGAAGAATTGATAAAAAAAGCTAGAGAAAAGTTTATTGAAATACAAGAAGCTTATGGGGCTATAGAGAAAAAGAAAATTCAATAGTTGTTGTTTTCTTTCCTTTTTTACTTTAGCTTGCCTATTAGTGGAGAATATGTCGGTAGTAATAAGTGGCACAGGTATATACACTCCTGAGCAAAGAATAAGTAACAAAGAATTGGTAGAAAGTTACAATCTGTATGCTGATTCATATAACAAGGAACACAGCAAGGCTATTGCAGAAGGTACTCTGGAAGCCCTCACCCATTCCGATGAAGATTTCATTAAAAAAGTATCAGGAATCGAAAGTCGTTTTGTATTGGATAAAGAGGGAATTCTAGACCCTAACAGAATGAAACCTTTATTGAGAGAAAGGTCTAATGAAGAACCATCTATCCAAGCTGAAATTGCTGTTTCTGCCTGTCTAGAAGCTATAGAAAATGCAAACAAGAAGATTGAAGACATTGATGCGGTGATTTGTGCTTGCGCTAATTTACAAAGGGCTTATCCAGCCGTAGCTATAGAAATTCAAAATTTGTTGGGAATCGAAGGTTACGCTTATGATATGAATGTTGCTTGCTCCTCTTCAACTTTCGGGGTACAGAATGCTGTAAGTGATATTAAATCAGGTTTAGCTCAAAGTGTACTTGTGGTTAGTCCAGAGATATGTAGTGGACATTTAAATTTTAAAGATAGGGATGGACATTTCATATTTGGAGATGTTTGTACTGCTCTTCTTTTAGAAAGAGAAAATAAGTCAACTAATGAAGGTTTTAAAATTTTAGATACCAAATTAAAAACTGTTTTTTCAAATAATATAAGGAATAATTTTGGTTTTTTAAATCAAGCAGAAAATAGTGACTTAAACTCTCCAGATAAATTATTTATTCAGGAAGGAAGGAAGGTATTTAAACAAGTCGTACCTATTGTGTCAGGTTTAATCCAAGAACAATTAAAAAGAAACAATATAGATATTAATGATGTTTCACGTTTTTGGATACATCAAGCAAATTTAAGTATGAATCAACTTATTGCAAGGAAACTTTTAGGAAGAGATCCTACTGCCAAAGAAATGCCTATTATTCTAAATGAATACGCTAATACTAGTTCGGCAGGATCTATAATTGCGTTTCATAAAAATCATGATGACTTAGAGGAAAATGATATTGGAGTTATTTGTTCTTTTGGTGCAGGCTATTCAGTTGGAAGTATAATAGTCCAAAAAATATAACTTTATAAATGAAGATATTTCTAACTTTTCATAAGTTTTTGAAGGGGTTAAAGAAAGTTGATTTTGTAGGTAATGCTTTATTAAGGCTGTACCTTTTTTACGTTTTTTGGTATGCAGGTACAGATAAGTTAGGTACTTTTGATCAATTTTCTGGTTGGCTTAACTCTCTTGGCTTGCCTTTTTCAGAAATATTGACTTGGATGGTCATAACTACAGAAATGGGTGGCGCACTATTTCTTCTGATTGGAATATTTGTAAGATGGGTAACTATTCCTATGCTTGTAGTTATGGCAACTGCTATTGTTTTAGTTCACTGGCAAAATGGTTGGGCGCAGGAATCTAATGGAATTGAAATGGCAGTGACTTACTCTATTATGTTAATAATTCTTCTTTTCACAGGCGGAGGAAAATTCCTTAGCCTAGATTATTGGATTTCCAGAGATTAAAACATGACTCTCTTTATGAGTTCAAATTTAACTCAGGAACCTCTTATTAAAATAAATGATTGGATTGAAGAAGCTATTAAATTAAAAGTTCCACTAGCTCATGCTATGAGTTTATCTACCGTAGATGCTTCGGGTCAGCCTTCTTCAAGAATGGTTCTACTAAAATCTATCTCTAATAAAGGTTTAATTTTTTTTACTGATTACGAAAGTCAAAAAGGACAATTACTAGAAGAAAACCCCAAAGGAGCTTTAAATTTCTGGTGGCCAAAAACTGATAAGCAAATAAGAGTGGAGGGGATATGTAACAAAACTTCTAAGAAAGATTCTGATAATTACTTCCTTACGAGATCTAGAGGATCACAAATTTCTGCAAGTGTTTCTTTACAAAGCCAAGAAATATCAAATTATAAATCTATTGTGAATGCTGCTAAGACTTTTGAGCAGGAAACCTCAGGTAAGAATATAACGAGGCCAGAAAGGTGGGGAGGATACAATTTGAAACCTCAAAAAATAGAGTTTTGGATAAATGAAGCAAACAGGCTGCATAGAAGAGAACTATTTACTTTAAAGTCTGATGAATGGCATAAAACTTTACTTTCTCCATAGACTTCTTGCATGGTTGGGCAAAGAAAAATAGAATTAGCACAGCAAGTGACCTTTAGTTAGGGCCACCACTGATTATGCCACTGATAACTCTCCCAGATAAAACCAAAAAAGAAATTAAAGATCCTCTTTCAATTGAGGAACTTGCTTCAGAACTTAGTACCGGACTTGGAAGATCAGTTATAGCAGGAAAAGTAAATGGAATTTTGGTAGACGCTTCGGAAAAAATCTATAAAGACTGTAGAGTTCAAATTCTAACATCTGAAGACGAAGAAGGGCTAGAAGTTATCCGTCATTCTTGTGCTCATTTACTAGCCCACGCATTAAAACAGTTATTTCCTGAAGCAAAACTCGCAATTGGTCCTGTCATAGAAGATGGCTTCTACTATGACATTCTTCTTGAAAAAAATCTTAGTGATAAAGACCTTGAATCTATAGAGAGCAGAATGCTCGAATTAGCTAAGAAGAAATATCCGGTGATTAGAGAAGTTGTAGATAGACAACATGCCTTAGAGGTTTTCGAATCTAGATCAGAACCTTATAAAGTCAAAATTATTGAAGACATCCCTCCAGGAGAACCCATTGGTTTGTATCACCATGAAGAATATGTAGATATGTGTCGAGGACCTCATGTTACCAATACCAAGCATTTAAAGGCTTTTAAACTTACAAAAATTTCTGGGGCATATTGGAAGGGAGATTCCAAAAATGAAATGCTTCAAAGGATCTATGGAACTGCCTGGAAAAATAAAAAAGACTTAAAAGATTATCTTGAGCGGTTAAAGGAAGCTGAGAAAAGAGATCACAGGAAGCTAGGAAGAAGCCTAGAATTGTTTCATTTTCAGGAAGAAGCACCGGGCATGCCTTTTTGGCATCCAAATGGAAAAACTATTTTTACTCAAATAGAGAATTACCTAAGAGAACAGCAGATTCAAAAGGGATACCAAGAGATACACACCCCTTCCATACTTGATATTAGCTTGTGGAAGAAATCAGGCCATACTGAAAAATTTGATCAAGGCATGTTTAAGACCGAGTCAGAATCTCGTGAATATGTAGTTAAACCTATGAACTGTCCTGGACATGTACAAGTCTTTAATCAAGGATTAAAAAGTTATAAAGATTTGCCACTGAGATTAAGTGAGTTCGGTTCTTGCACTAGAGATGAACCTTCTGGGACTTTACATGGATTAATGCGAGTAAGAAGTTTTGTTTGCGATGATGCCCATATATTTTGTACTAAAGATCAGGTAGCAAGCGAGGTTAGTGACTTCATTGATATGGTTTTTGAAATTTACAGGGATTTTGGGTTCAAAAATGTGGAGCTAAAAATGGCAACAAGGCCTGAAAAGAGAGTTGGAAACGATGCTGTTTGGGATGAGTCAGAATCCGCTCTAGAAGATGTATTAAATAATAAGAAGCTCGATTGGGTTAAGCTTCCCGGAGAAGGAGCTTTTTATGGACCAAAAATTGAATTTAACTTAAGGGATTCTCTTAATAGAGTATGGCAATGTGGAACAATACAGATTGATTTTTCAATGCCTGAGAGATTAGGTGCTAAATATGTAAATGAGCATGGAAATAGGCAAACCCCTGTCATGCTGCATCGAGCAACTTTAGGCTCGTTTGAGAGGTTCATAGGTATTTTAATTGAACACTATGCTGGGGCACTACCTGTTTGGCTTTCACCAATACAAGCCGTCGTTTTAAATATTACAGATAAACAATCAAAATATAGCTCAAAAGTAAGAGATTCTCTGAGAAAATATGGATTTAGAGTAGAAAGTGACTTGAGAAATGAGAAGATCACTTATAAAATTCGCCACCACTCTGTGCGTAAGGTTCCTTATTTGTTGGTAGTTGGGGAAAAAGAAACAAAGAAGGATTTAGTTTCTGTTCGAGCAAGGGGTGCAGAAGATCTTGGTGTTATGTCTGTAGAAAATTTTTCAAGCATATTATCCAAAGATATTGAAAGTAAAAAATAATTTAGGAGTAGTACATAGCTATAAGAAATAGATCAAGAAAAGCCAGTAAGCGTTTGCCTATAAATGAAGAAATTAAGGCTAAAAAAGTTAGACTGATTGGAAGTAAAGGAGAGCAGATAGGGATCGTCTCATTAGAAGAGGCCTTGGATCATGCTGAAAAGTCTTCTTTAGACCTAGTACAGATGGCAAAAGAGGGCGATCCGATGGTTTGTAAAATAATGGATCATGGAAAGCATGTTTTTGCTTCAAAAAAACAGAAATCAGCTTCAAAAAAGAAGCAGAAAAGGATTCAAGTAAAAGAAATAAAATTTAGACCAGTAACGGAAGAAAATGATTATCAGATTAAAGTTAATAAAATTAAAAGTTTTTTAGAAGATGGGAATAAAGCTAAAGTCACTTTAAGATTTAGGGGAAGAGAGATGGCCCATCAGAATATAGGAATGCAACTGTTGAAGAGAGTGGAAGAAGATTTAGAAGGTGTAGCAAATGTTGAGCAGTTTCCTACACTTGAAGGACGTCAGCTTGTAATGATGATGGTACCTAATAAAAAGTAGGCTGAAATGACTAAATTAAAGATACATAGCGGTGCAAGTAAAAGATTTAAAAAAACAGGAAATAGTCTAAAAAGAAAAAGGTCAAATAAGAGTCATATTCTTACAAAAAGAAGTACAAAGAATAAAAGACAATTAAGGGGTACAGTACCAATATCAAGGAGCGACAAAAAAAAAGTTAGTCGCATGTTAAAGAATAAAAGTTAAATATTATTAACAGACAATGTCAAGAATAAAAAGAGGCGTGCAAGCAAAAAGACGCCATAAAAAGATTTTAAAGCAAGCTAAAGGGTATCGAGGGGCTAGGAGCAGAACTTTTAAGGTGGCTAAGCAAGCTGTTACGAGGGCTGGTCAGTATGCCTACAGAGATAGAAGACAGAAGAAGCGAGTTTTTAGATCTTTGTGGATAATTCGAATCAACGCTGCTGCCAGGGAAAACGGAATCTCATATAGCAAATTAATTTCTGGCCTTAAGAAAGCTAACATAGAATTAGATAGAAAAACTCTTGCTGATCTTGCGGTCAATGACAAGGAAACATTTACTCTTCTTGCTGAACAAGCTAAATCTAATGTCGCTGCCTAGCAATTTTTGAATACATAGTCTCCTACACAGAAATATATTCTCTATAATGTTGTTTATTCATGGAGATTCCGGAGTGGACATAGCTTCTTTAGCAAAAAAGTCTAGATCTTTACTAAAAAAAGCAGAAGATTTAAAAATTTTGGAAAAGATTTATATAGATTTATTAGGAAAAAATGGTGAAATAAACCTCCTTTTAAAGAATCTTGGTAAATTACCAAAAAGTCAAAGAAAAGAATCTGGCAAAGTTTTAAATCAGTTAAAAAATGATCTAGAAGGACTCTTTCAGTCTAGACAAGAACAGTTAAAGGAAATTTTTTTCTCTGAGGAACTGAAAAAAGAATCTATAGATATAACTTTACCTGGAAGGTTAAATGAATCTGGTACTCTCCACCCAGTTACTTCAACAATTTTTGAAATATCTAGTTTTTTTACTTCAATTGGTTTTGAAATTGCCTCGGGACCTGAAGCTGAAACTGATTTTTACAACTTTGAGTCCCTGAATATTCCAAATGATCATCCAGCCAAAGATATGCATGATACTTTTTATCTTGCTAACGATTCTTTACTTAGAACTCACACATCTCCAGTTCAAGTAAGGACTATGGAAAAACAAAAACCTCCAATCAGGATGATTTGTCCGGGTAGAGTCTACAGAAAGGATTCTGGTTTAACTCGTACCCCTATGTTCCACATGATTGAGGGGCTAGTTATAGAGGAAAATGCATCTTTTTCTGTTTTAAAAGGTTTGCTTCTAGATTTTATTGCTGACTTTTTTGGCAAGGATGTGGATATAAGATTCCGTCCATCCTATTTTCCTTTCACTGAGCCATCAGCAGAAGTTGATATTAAGTGGAAAAGGGGGTGGTTAGAAATTCTGGGTTGCGGAATGGTTCATCCAAATGTTTTAGAAATGTCAGGAATTAACTCTAAAAACCATTCTGGTTTTGCCTTTGGTTTGGGCCTAGAAAGAATGGCAATGTTAAAGTACGACATTCCAGATTTGAGGGCGTTTTTTGAAAATGACTTGAGATTTTTAAAACAGTTTTAAAAAAAATTATGCAATTCAGTAGGAACTGGTTAAAAGAGTTTATTAACTTAAAGATCTCAACTGAGGAACTCTGTGAGCAATTAACTATGCTAGGTTTAGAGGTTGATAGCTATAGACATTATCAATCAAAACTGACCGGTGAAGATGCAATCATAAAATTAGATTTAACACCAAATCGGGGAGATTGTTTTTGCATTATGGGCATAGCAAGAGAGTTGGCGGCTCTAAATGGAAAGAAAATTAAGCTTCCCAAGATAAAGACAATAAAAAGTTCTCTAAAAAGCCCCCTCAAGGTGTATGCGAGTGATGAAGCCCCACGTTATGTAGGAAGGTATATAAGTCAACTTGATTTAAAAAAGAAAACTCCTCCACTTGTTAAGGAAAGGTTAAAAATCAGTAATATTAAAACCATTGATCCTATTGTTGATATAACCAACTACGTCTTAATTGAATTAGGTCAACCTATTCATGCTTTTGATAGTAATAAACTCCAAGGAGATCTAAGGGTAAGGTTTGCAAAAGATAAAGAAAAAATAACATTAATTGATGAAAGTAAGATAGAACTAGATCAAGACTGTTTGGTGATAGCAGACGAAAAGAAATCGGTTGCTCTAGCAGGCATTATGGGTGGCTTAGACACAGCAATTTCAAAGGAGACTGAGTCAATATATTTAGAAAGTGCTTTTTTTAAACCGGAAGTTATAAGGGGACGTCCAAGAAAATTTGCTTTGCAAACAGAGGCTTCAACAAGATTTGAGCGTGGAGTAGATTTTGAATTACAAACTTTAGCAGTCAAGAGAGCAAGTTCATTAATATTCGAAGTATTGGGAGGAGAATTTAGTCCCATCCAGGAATTTAAAAAAAGCTCTTCCTTTCCCCAGAATGAAGATATTCACCTTTATGTTGAAAATGTTAATAAGACTTTAGGTTTAGACTTTTCCAAATTTTTTATCAGTAAGCTATTAAGGAGCCTTGGTTTGATTATTTCTGTTTCAACTGATAAAGATTTTATAACAGCTAAAATACCTTCATGGCGGTTTGATCTTAAGGTTGAAGTAGATTTAATAGAGGAAATAGCTAGGTTGGTTGGCTACAACAAGCTACCCCAAGAACCTTTAAGAACAAAAAAAAGAAACACTTTTGACTCTTTGAATCAATCAGTCAGAAGTTGTTTCACGTCGAGGGGATACAATGAAGTAATCACTTACTCTTTCATAGAGGAGTCAGCTGCTTCATTAGTTGAACCTAAGATAGAAAAGTTAGTTTTTGTTAGTAACCCTATTTCTCAAAATATGGTAGTGATGAGACCGAGTTTACTCCCTGGCCTGCTCAATACACTTTCTTATAATCAGAACCAAGGCATAGATCAAGTAAAGATATTTGAAATAGGCTCCACTTTCCAAAAGACTAGTAAGAATAAAGTGAAAGAAGTGGAGCTAATTGGAGGTTTGATTTCGGGGTCAGAAGGAAAAAATAATTGGACAGGATCAAAAAGATCTTTAGATTTTTTTGATCTAAAAGGAGATGTAGAAAAGGTTTTAGGAAACTCTTCAGGATATGTTTTTAAGAAGGCAGAACTACCTTACTTACACCCTGGTAAGACCGCGTTTTTATTTAAAGGCAAGAGTCAAATTGGATACATTGGTTCCCTTAACCCTAAATTAGTAGATAAACTGGACTTGAAACATGAAGTAAACTTTTTCGAAATCCAAATCGAGAAAATTTCACTAAAAGGAAAAGTTAAGTTTAAAAATTTCTCTCGTTTTCCCTTAACTCAGAGAGATTTATCATTTATTTTAGATCAAGGAATTTCCAGCTCAGAAGTCAAAAGCTTAATTTCTTCCAAAGCTGGAGGTAATTTAAAAGAAGTAAAATTATTTGATATTTATGAAGGAAAGGGAATACCTCAAGGCAAAAAAAGTTTAACCTTTTCTCTAAGTTGGCAAGCAGCTGACAGGACTTTAACCGATAAAGAAACCGATGATCTTGTTAAAGAAATAGTTAAGTTTCTTTCCAAAAAGTTTAATGCTAAATTGAGAGCTTAATGGACAATACGATAACGAAGCGAGATTTAGTTAATCATCTTCATGAAACTTTGGGATTAAATAAGGTTGAATCAAAGGAATTAGTAGAAACATTCTTTAATGAAATTAAAAGATCTTTAAAGAATAATGAAGAAGTAAAAATTTCTGGATTTGGAAATTTTAAAATCTTAAATAAAAAAGAAAGACCAGGGCGGAATCCTAAAACTGGAGAACCAGTAACAATATCTGCCAGAAAAGTAGTTACTTTTAAAGCTGGCCAAAAGCTGAGAAAGAGAATCTCCATTAATGAAGGCGAATAATTTACCTCTGATACCAGATAAAAAATACTTTTCAATTAGTGAAGCTTCTGGTTTATGTACAGTAAAAAAACATACACTGAGATTTTGGGAGAAAGAATTTGATTTGTTGAGGCCTTCAACTAGAAGGGGTAATAGGCGTTTCTATCAAAGAGAAGATATATTAATAATCAGAAAGATAAGGTCTTTGTTATATGAAGAAGGTCTAACTATTTCTGGAGCAAAGAAAAAATTAACTTCCAAGGCTTTCTCAAAAAGTTCTTCATCTAAGAATCTTATAATTAATGATCTCGAAAAAATCTTAAAAGAAATAAAACAGGTTGTTTGAAATCTAATCGGGGCGTGGCGCAGTCTGGTAGCGCACTAGACTGGGGGTCTAGTGGTCGCCGGTTCAAATCCGGCCGCCCCGACCATTTAAGTACTATACAAATAACTTATGTTCTATTATAATTAAAAATAATAATTAGAGGCGTCAATTTCTCCCCATGAAATAACTCTCCATGTAAGACCCTCTAATTGTTTAGCAGGATGCAGTTATCACCCATGTTTGGCTGCAAAAGCTAGTTTCTAACTGTATCCTGCCTCTTTGGCGGATGGGCTTAATTAGTTTTGGTTAGGCGCAGTAGAAAAGTCCATCTGCCACCAAAGTTTTTATCAAACTCTAACTTCTATCAAACTCGGACCAGGTTCGTTTACTGCTGAAGAAAATATTTTTCTAAACTCCTCTACTGTTGGGGCAGTAAAAGACTCTACGCCTAGAGATTTTCCCAGAGAAATCCAATTGATTTCAGGATTTTCTAAGGAAAACAACGATTCTGCTCGATCTCCTGTTTCTAATGCTCCAACTCTATCTAGTTCAATTTTTAAGATAGCGTAGGCTCTGTTTGAAAAAATAATATTGGTTACATTTAAATTCTCTCTAGCCTGAGTCCAAAGGGATTGAATGGTATACATGGCCCCTCCATCTCCATGCAGACAAATAACAGGTCGATCTGGACAGGCTATTGCCGCTCCTGTAGCTAAAGGAAGGCCTTGACCAATTGATCCACCGGTTAAAGACAGCCAATCATGGGGTTTTGAATTCCAAGTATTTGGGTATACCAAAAATCCAGAAGTTGCTGCTTCATCAGAAACTATGGCTTCTTCTGGAAGCAATTCTCCTAACAATAAACCAACGTGAGCTGGATTTAATTCTCCGTTTAAAGGAGCCTGACTTGTTTCAGAAGGTAAGAGTTCTTCTGATATTTCGTTGGCATCAAGCATTTCACATAAAGACTCTAAAGCCTTCTTACCATCCTGTTCAAAGGTAGCTAATTGGACAAGCTTTGAATTCTCCGGCGACAGATAACTTCTTTTATCAGGGTAAGCGAAGAAGGAAACGGGAGGTTTTGAACCTACAAACACGATACTTTCAATACCATCAAGGAAGTCTTCAGCCATCTCTGAAAAATACGGCAGTGGTTCCACTACTGGGATCCCAAATCCTCGTCTTTGTCTTTTTCTAAAAGTTTCAGTTGCTAATCTAGCTCCTGTCTTGGTTGCTATCTTTGCTGCCATGTTTACAGATTGTTCATCCAGAAATTCTCCTCCTAGAAATAGCATACAGTTACTTTTGTCTGTCAAAGCTTCGTAAGCTTCTCTTAAAACATCATTATCAATTTCTGATGGCCCTACACTGTTGAGAATTTTTCCAATTTTATCTGTTTCACCCCAGGCACAGTCAGCAGGGACAATAAGAGTTGCTATCTGTCCAGGAAAATTATGTGCTGCCTGCCAAGCTCTAGATCCACCAGCAGGCAGTTCTTCAGGACTTTTAACTCTTTCAACCCAATCCGAACTAGATTTTGCTAGACCGTCTAGATCCGATGTCAGAGGGGCATCGTATTTAAGATGAAAAGTGGCATGATCACCAACTATATTTATCATGGGAGACCTAGCCTTTTTGGCATTATGGATATTAGCAAATCCATTACCTAAGCCAGGGCCTAAATGCAGAAGATTAGCAGCAGCTTTGCCCGACATTCTTGCATAACCATCAGCTGCACCAGTGACGACTCCTTCAAATAATCCTAAAACGGGTCTAATTTGAGGATAGTGATCTATAGCAGCGACAAGATGCATTTCTGAGGTGCCGGGATTAGCAAAAACAACCTCTAGTCCATTATCTACAAGTGTTTTAAGTAGAGCATCAGCAGCATTCATCCATTTATCCTTAATTATTTATAGTTTAGACTTATTTCTCTAAAACTTAAAAGGACAATTTACATGAGCGATAAAGATAAATTAGAAATGTTACTTTCTCATAAGGCCCCATGCATTGAAACTCTCGGAGGTCGGGCAATACACTTCCAATCTGAGCCTCCGGAACTAAAAATGGAATTTGAAGCTATTCCAGAATTCTGTCATTCACCTAATCAAGTGGTGCAAGGAGGTTTTGTAACCGGCATGTTAGATACACCTATGGCGCATCTTTTAATAGCTATATTAGATAAAAAAGTGAATGCAATGACTTTGGATATAAATGTAAGTTTTCTTGGTCCTTCCCACCCAGGGAAACTCACTGGTGAAGCAAGAATTTTAAAACTAGGTAAAAGTATAGCTTATTTAGCTAGCGAGCTTTATCAAAATGAAAGGCTTGTGGCGACTGCTACTTCAACTATAAAGCTGGTACCTATTTCTTCTTAAACTTAAACGCCAAAGTCCCAAGAAAGGCCATCGTGATATTTCTTAAGAATTTCCTTGGCTATTAAAATTCTATGTACTTCATCAGGTCCATCCGCAAGCCTTAAAGTTCTAAATCCTTGAAACATTCCTGCAAGAGGGGTGTCTCCAGAAACTCCTCGCCATCCATGCATCTGTATTGCTCTATCTACCACCCGAGAGCCTGCAGCAGGAACAAAAACTTTGATTGCTGAAATATCCACCCTAGCATCTCCTTCTTTGTCCATGACCTCTGCACAATGAATGGTCATGAGTCGAGATGCCTGGATATCCATGTAGGAATCAGCAATCCAACCTTGAATGAATTGCTTGGATTCAAGTATTCCGCCGTGTACTTCTCTTTGGGTAGAGTATCGAACCATAATGTCAAATGCTCTCCACATTTGCCCAATGGTATTCATGCAGTGAAAAACTCGTCCTGCACCTAATCTATCTTGGGCAGCTTGGTGTCCACTACCTCTAGCACCGAGCGCATTCTCTAGAGGAACTCTTACATTTTCATATTTGATTTCCATATGATCTCCTCCAGTGTGACCCCATATAGGAACAGATCTAATTTTATTAAAGCCAGGAGTATCGGTGGGAACAATAATCTGTGTCATTTTCAGGTTCGCATTGCCAGAATCACCGTCATCATCTTCAGTTCTGCACATCACAATGGCAAAATCAGCTCTTTCACCATTTGAAGTCATAATTTTATGACCATTTATTACCCATTCATCCCCATCTTTTACAGCAGTTGTCTGAAGGGATCTTGGATCGGACCCAGGAACATCCGGTTCAGTCATGGAGAAACAAGATTCTATTTCTTGATTAATAAGGGGCATTAACCACTTCTTCTTTTGTTCTTCAGTTCCATACTTAACTAAGATCTTTTGGTTACCCGAATTGGGTGCAATAACACCAAACAACCGGTTGCCTAAAGGGGACCAAGCTAATATTTCATTCATGTAGGCATGAACAAGGAATCCATTACCCATTCCCCCATATTCTTCAGGAAGGTGAGGAGCCCATAATCCTTGCTTTTTTACTTCTGTATTAATTTCTTGCCTTAATTTTTTGGATTTTTCTCCTCCTCTATAAATTATGTCTTCGTTGGGGATAATTCTGTTCCCTACAATATCTGCTGTTCTAAGCCTAATATCATTTATTTCTTTGGAAAGAGTTGGAATCGGTGCAATTTGCATAAGTTTTTCTCCTTTTCTACTTGGCTTAATGTACGAAACAAACGCAATGCTTGCAAGCTTTTAAAAGTATGCGAATATAGTCTGTATAAGGAATTATTGTGAGCTGGGAAAAAGATCTAGAAGAATTAAAGAAAAGAGCTGAACTGGCCAAGGAAATGGGAGGCATTGAACGTATAGCAAAACATTATGCTCGTGGTCGTCTTACCGTAAGAGAAAGAATAGATCAGCTTTTAGATGAAGGCTCTTTTCATGAAACTGGAGAGATAACCGGTAAAGTCTCCTATGATGAAAGTGGTGAAATTAAAGAATTTATTCCATCTAATTTTGTATTTGGAAGGGGCAAAGTGGATGGCAGGGAGGTAGTGGTTGCAGGCGATGATTTTACGGTGAGAGGCGGAGCAGCTGACGCCAGGATCGGTAACAAATCTTTATACAGCCTGAAGTTAGCAGAATATTTAAGACTCCCATTAGTAAATTTAGTTGATGGCAGCGGCGGTGGGGGCAGTGTAAAAACACTTGAAACCATGGGAGCTACTTATGTTCCGGGACTGCCCAGCTGGCAAAATATAGTAAGGCTGTTAAGTATGATTCCAGTGGTTGGAGCATGTATGGGTTCGGTTGCCGGATTAGGATCAGCACGTGTGGTAGCTTCGCATTTTTCTATCATGGTAAAGGGCAGTGCTCAGATGTTTGTTGCAGGGCCCCCAGTTGTTGAAAGGGCATTTGGTTTAAAGATAGAAAGAGAAGAGCTTGGAGGAAGCGACATTCATACCAAAACAGCTGGGGTAGTTGATAATGAAGCTGTAAGTGAAGAAGACGCATTTAAACAGATTCAAACCTTCCTTTCTTTTATGCCATCCAATGTCTGGGAAGTCCCGCCAAGAAAAGAGAACAAAGACCCAGCCGATAGGAAGGAAGAAAAATTAATTTCTATCATCCCTAGGGATAGAAAAACGCCTTACGAGGTTAGGGAAATCTTAGATTTAGTTCTAGATAAAGACAGTTTCTTTGAAATAGGAGCGGGTTACGGTAAGTCTTTGGTAACGGGTCTAGCAAGATTGTCCGGTTATCCAGTAGGGATCTTGTGTAATGACTGCAACTATGATGGTGGCTCGGTAACAGCTAAAGCTTCAGAAAAAATGACAAGATTTGTGGACGTTTGCGACACCTTTAACATCCCAATCGTAAATTTTGTAGACAATCCAGGTTTTTCTATAGGCCTACAAGCTGAAGAATCTGGAGTAATAAGGTATGGGGTTCGAGCTCTTTATAGCGTTTGGCAAGCGTCGATACCATGGGTATCTATAATCATTAGAAGAGTGTTTGGTGTAGCTGGCGGGGGACATGGAAATTCAGACCAATTAAACCTTCGTTATGCCTGGCCTTCAGGAGATTGGGGTTCTCTACCTATAGAAGGTGGAGTTATGGCAGCTTATAAGCGAGACATTGAAGCAAGTCCAGATCCTGCGGCAAGACAAAAAGAAATAGAAGATTCCCTTGATGAAGTTAGGTCTCCTTATAGAACCGCAGAAATGTTTGGAATCGAAGAAATTATTGACCCAAGAGATACCAGACCAATACTCTGTGATTGGGTAGAAACAGCATATAAGAATTTACCACAAAAGCTTGGTATAAAAGAAAGGACCATGAGGCCTTAATGGTCTGAATAAAATAAGGAGCATTATGAAAAGACTAAATGTTTTCCTAATCTTAGGAATTTTAATCTCGTATGGCTGCAGCGAAGGTTTGGATGAAAACTCAGTAAGAACTACCGCTCAGGGAGAAGTCATAGGTTTCAAAGAGGGTGAAACCTATGCTTGGAGAGGTATCCCTTTTGCACAACCTCCTATAAACGAATTGAGATGGAAAGCTCCAAGACCACCTGATCCTTTTGAATCAAGGTTTGAGGCCAAAGAGTTCGCACAAGCCTGTTTTCAACCTCAAGGCTTTATGACTGGCGAAGAAGGTGGCTGGACCGGCTCAGAGGATTGTCTTTATTTAAATATTTGGTCCCCAGCTTGGTCACCTCAAGAATTAGTTGAAAAGAAAGTGCCGGTTATGATGTGGATACACGGTGGTGGGAACGTGATCGGCTCAGCGGATACTTACTCTCCGAGTCACATGGTCTCTGATCATGAGGTTATTGTCGTCACTGTCCAGTACAGAATGTCTAACCTCGGCTGGTTTAGACACCCTGCCTTGAGGCAAGAAAGTTCAACTTTGGAAGACGCCTCGGGAAGCTTTGGAACTTTAGATAATATTATGGCTCTTCGTTGGATAAGAGAAAATATATCTCAATTTGGAGGCGATATTAACAATGTAACTATCTATGGAGAGTCCGCGGGAGGTCACAATGTCGCTGCTCTCTACGCTTCTCCTTTGGCTTCAGATCTATTTCACAAAGCTATAGTTCAAAGTGGAATCGTGTCTCATTCCAAGACTGAAGAAGCTGAGGCTTATTACCCAGAAGATGGGGTTTCTGGCATAACAAGCTCTAAAGAAGTTATTAATAGACTTTTAGTTAATGAACAGAAAGTTGAAGATCTAGGGGAAGCTAAAAAACTACAAAATAATATGTCATTAGAAGAGATTGAGAAATATCTGAGAAGTAAAACACCTGAAGAACTATTGACTGCCTACAGGGATGCAAGACCTAAAAGAGGTGGGATGGCGAGAGTCTTTAATGATGGACATGTTATGGGGAGAAAGGGAATTTATGAATCTTTCACTAATGATCAACTGCGTAGAGTACCTATCATTTTAGGAACTAATAGATATGAATCTAAGCTCTTTAATATGAGGAATCCTAGATTTGTTAGATGGGGAGAAGGAGAAGGTATATTAGCTAGAGTATTTTCGTGGGTAGGCATGGATGAATTACCTTTAGAAATCATGAGACCTGACTTCTACAACGCAGTAAATCAATATTCTTCCGATTCGTGGAAAGAAAGAGCGGCAGATACTCCAGCTAGGCAGCTAATAGCATCCGGACATAAGGATACTTACGTTTATAGGTTTGATTGGGATGACTTGCCTGTATTTCAAGGGGTTGATTTTGGAGTATTAGCTGGTGCTGCTCATGCCATGGAGCTTCTATTTTTATTTCCTGCTGCTTTTGACAACTTTGTAATCAAAAATATAGTCATCAAAGATTCTTATGATGGAGTAAAAAAATTATCAGACCAGATGATGTCTTATTGGGCTGAATTTGCTTACTCAGGTGATCCAGGGAAAGGCAGATCCAATAACTTGCCTCAATGGAAGGCTTGGTCTGAATCGGAAAAGTATATGATTCTTGATTCCGAAGAGGACCAAGGGCTCGTAATGGTTGATAGTGAAGTTACTGTAGATTCTATATTTAATGAACTGACAACAGATGAAAGGTTCACACAAGATGAAAAATGCCAATCCTTGTTTAGTATGTCATACAGTGGTGATGAATTTCCTATAGAACGATTTAATGCCTATGATGATGGCTACTGTTTAACACTTGATTATTCAGATCTTTTAGAAATAATGGGTGAAGAAGAAGGAGATGATGATGACTAAGACAGTTGATTTCTATTTTGATTTTGCCAGTCCCAATGCTTACTTAAGTCACCAAGTTGTACCTGGTATAGAAGAAAGAACTGGGGCGAAGTTTAATTACATACCTGTTTTATTGGGCGGAATTTTCAAATTAACCAACAATAAACCTCCCATGGAAGCCTTTTTTGGAATTCTCAATAAGAATGAATATCAATCAGTTGAAATGGAACGTTTCCAGAAACGCCATGAGATAACTAAATTTAAAATGAATCCTCACTTTCCTGTTATGACCTTACAAATAACAAGAGGTGCTCTAGGAGCTCAACAGGATGGCTATTTGGATAAGTATATAAGTGAGGTCTTAAAGCATATGTGGGAAGAGCCAAAAAAAATGGATGACCCGGAAGTGATTAAGGAAGCTTTTACTGAGTCGGGATTTGATGCCGACAAATTATTGGGACAAACGCAGGATCCTGAAATTAAAGCAAAATTGATTGCCAACACAGAAGAAGCCGTCAAAAGAGGCACTTTTGGAATACCTACTTTTTTTGTAGATGATGATATCTACTTTGGTAAGGATACCTTATGGCAAGTTGAAGAAGCTTTATCCCAATAAAGAGCTATAGCGGATCTGCAAGCCTTGTTTTTCTTCAAGTATCTATAGCGAGCACCAAAACCAGACTTGGGACTTTTGTTAAGATATAGATCTGAATTTAATAAATACAAGAGGAAATAAAAATTGACTGATGATTTTTATTCAAAGAAGCCGCCTGTAGGAGGAGATAAACGCGATCCTATGAGTGAACCTCGCTTTACTGAAATTGCCACTTTCATGCGAGCACCTCTAGTTGAATCATTGGACAATGTGGATATTGGTCTAATAGGTGTTCCAACCGACTTGGGAGTTACAAATCGTGCTGGTGCAAGGCATGGTCCGAGAGAAATTCGTAACTCTTCTAGTTTAATGCGCACCTTTAATTTAGGAATGAATATCAATCCATACGAATTATGCCGTGTGGCTGATTTAGGCGATGTGAAGTTTTCTTATCGTTATGACCTAAATAAACAGGTAGAAGAAATTGAATCCTTTTTTCAAACAATTGTTGAGAAAAATATTCTACCAATAAGTGCTGGTGGTGATCATTCCATCACCTACCCAATTTTAAAGGCGATAGGAAAAGAAGAGCCTGTCGGCATGGTGCATGTGGACGCCCACACCGATACATGGGGAGAAATTTGGGGATCAAAGTTTACCCATGGGGCTCCTTTTCGCCTTGCGGTGGAAGCAGGAGTTCTCGATCCAAAGCGTACCATCCAAATTGGTATCCGAGGCGGTCAAAACTTTATGGATGGAATAGAGTTTTCTCAATCGCAAGGCATGCGCGTAGTTTTTATGGACGAATTCTCTTCTCTAGGTGTAGATAAGGTTATTAAAGAAGCTAGGAAAGTTGTTGGTGAAGGGAAAACTTATATTTCATTTGATGTTGACGGACTTGATCCAGCTTATGCCCCTGGTACAGGAACACCCGAAGTAGGTGGATTAACAACCTTAGAAGCACAACAACTTCTGAGAGGTTTAAGAGGTCTTAATTTGATCGGAGGCGATGTAGTCGAAGTTGCACCTCCCTTTGATAATACTGGGAACACCGCTTTGGTGGGAGCAACTATGATGTTT